>Ga0334901_1000715_pt1 | contig 41993 bp, 35 predicted proteins | sample GraSluR3_MG_3_FD_207216 | JGI IMG/M metagenome (GOLD analysis project Ga0334901, IMG submission 207216) | Sludge microbial communities from methane-producing bioreactor in Wageningen University, Netherlands - Granular Sludge_15_08-R3 | ecosystem: Engineered > Bioreactor > Anaerobic >...
TTGCACTCGCTTTTTGAAATATTTCAAATGCAGGTCCCATAGCTCCCCCGAAAGCTTTCGGGGGGTTAGAGCACACCTTAAAAATGCATTTTGTTTACATACTATACAGCCCGAAAGCAGATAAGTTTTACATTGGTGAAACTCATGATATTGAAAAGCGAATAATTGCTCATAATAATCATGTTTACAAAAAATCCTTTACACATATCGCAAATGATTGGGAGCTATTTTATAAAATAGAATGCAAAAATGAGCAACAGGCAAAACAAATAGAGCATCATCTAAAAAAGATGCGTAATCGCAAATATTATCAAAATTTAAAGCTTTATCCTGCTATTACAAAAAAACTTTTAGAGCAATATCCTTAAAATCTATTTTGATAATTCGCAACAAAGTATTAATATTGCACTCGCTTTTTGAAATATTTCAAATGCAGGTCCCATAGCTCCCCCGAAAGCTTTCGGGGGGTTAGAGCACACCTTAAAAATGCATTTTGTTTACATACTATACAGCCCGAAAGCAGATAAGTTCTACATTGGTGAAACTCATGATATTGAAAAGCGAATAATTGCTCATAATAATCATGTTTACAAAAAATCCTTTACACATATCGCAAATGATTGGGAGCTATTTTATAAAATAGAATGCAAAAATGAGCAACAGGCAAAACAAATAGAGCATCATCTAAAAAAGATGCGTAATCGCAAATATTATCAAAATTTAAAGCTTTATCCTGCTATTACAAAAAAACTTTTAGAGCAATATCCTTAAAATCTATTTTGATAATTCGCAACAAAGTATTAATATTGCACTCGCTTTTTGAAATATTTCAAATGCAGGTCCCATAGCTCAGCTGGTTAGAGCACCTGACTCATAATCAGGGGGTCCTTGGTTCAAGCCCAAGTGGGACCACACAACAAAAAGGATTCAATTGAAAGAATTGAATCCTTTTTGTTTTTATTATTACTTAAACATTATTGCTTTTTATCCGCTTGTCTTTTAATTATCCGTACCTTTGCGTTAGCTTTTATTTATTTAGTTTAGAAATTCTCGAAAAATTCCCAAAGTTTTATGATTAAAATGAAACCCTTAAAAATTGGAAACTTATGTATTCCCATACCTATTATTCAAGGAGGAATGGGGGTAGGTGTTTCGCTGTCGGGGTTAGCTGCTGCCGTTACTATTCAAGGTGGTGTTGGGGTTATCTCAAGTGCCGGTCTTGGTGTATTATATCGCAATTTAAGCAAAGATTATCTTGAAGCCAGCATTCTTGGACTTAAAGCTGAATTACAAAAATTTAGAGAAAAAACAAAAGGAGTGATTGGCGTAAATGTAATGGTTGCTATGTCAAATTTTGCAGATATGGTAAAAACATCTATCTCCGAAAAGGTTGATATAATTTTTTGCGGTGCAGGATTACCACTTAATTTGCCGGAATTCCTTAAAAGTGATAGTGTAAGTAAACTTGTACCTATAGTATCTTCAGGTAGGGCAGCAAAAATAATTTGCGAAAAGTGGAAACAAAATTACGATTATTTGCCTGATGCAATAGTAGTGGAAGGTCCAAAAGCAGGTGGACATTTAGGGTTTAAACCTAATCAGATTAACGAAGAGCATTATTCTTTAGAAGTTTTAGTAAGCGATGTTGTAAATACTGTAAAAACATTTGAAATAGCTTATAAAACAACAATTCCTGTTATTGCTGCCGGAGGTATTTATACAGGACAAGACATAGCTAACATGCAAAAACTTGGAGCTGCCGGTGTTCAAATGGGAACTCGGTTTGTTACTACTACAGAATGTGATGCATCAATTGAGTTTAAAAGAGCTTATATAAATGCTAAAAAACAAGATATTGAAATTATTCAGAGCCCTGTTGGTATGCCCGGTAGAGTTATTGGTAATGAGTTTGTGAATAAACTAAAATTAGGTTTAAAGCACCCAATTAAGTGCCCTTATAAATGTATTAATACATGCGATATTTCAACTGCTCCTTATTGTATTATTAATGCTTTGTTTAATGCATTTAAAGGGAAATTTAATAATGCTTATGCTTTTGCCGGAACCAATGCTTACTTGGCAAAAAAGATTATTTCTGTTAAACAAACTTTTGATGATATTTTAAGGGAGTACAAAAATGCAAAATAGCATAAGAAAAGTCTGCAAGCAATCTTTATAATATTAAAATTACTTACCGACTTAATTAATGAATTATAGCTATTTAAAGAGAATCCGGTTAAATATTAAACTCTTTTTTTAACTTATCAACATAGTCAAGTTTCTCCCATGTAAATAGTTCTACCTCTATATCCAATTCGTAAGGTGGATTATATGGAGAACTGAAATGCTTCTTTACAATTCGTGGAGTGCGACCAAAATGACCATAGCTTGCAGTTTCTTTGTAAATAGGATTCCTTAGTTTTAATCTTTCTTCGATAGCAGCCGGACGCATATCAAAAATCTGAGTTATTTTTTTAGCAATATTACCATCACTCATATTTACCTTAGCTGTTCCATAGGTATTTACAAACAAACCAACAGGTTTAGCAACTCCAATTGCGTAAGCTACTTGAATCAGTACTTCGTCGCAAATGCCTGCAGCAACCATGTTCTTTGCCATATGTCTGGCTGCATAAGCTGCCGAACGGTCAACTTTTGAAGGGTCTTTACCCGAAAAGGCTCCTCCACCATGTGCTCCTTTACCTCCATATGTGTCAACAATTATTTTACGCCCTGTAAGACCTGTATCTCCGTGAGGTCCACCAATTACAAACTTTCCTGTAGGGTTTACATGAAGAGTATAGTCGTCTCCAATAAGCGAAGCAACTCTTTCTGATAATTGTGCCTTAACGCGTGGAATCAAAATGTTTTGTACATCATCTTTGATTTTATTAAGCATTTTATTTTCGTCAGCATCAAAATCATCATGTTGAGTCGAAACTACTATAGTGTCAACTCTCAAAGGCTGGTTATTATCGCTATATTCTATTGTAACTTGCGATTTTGAATCAGGACGCAGATAAGTCATAACTTTACCTTCGCGTCTTATCACTGCAAGTTCTTGCAATAAACGATGTGATAAATCAAGTGAAAGTGGCATATAATTATCGGTATCTTTTGACGCATATCCAAACATCATACCCTGATCGCCTGCACCTTGCTCTTTATGTAATCCAACATTCTCTGTAACCCCCTGATTAATATCTGGGGATTGCTCGTGGATTGCAACTAATACACCACATGAATTTCCATCGAAACGATACTCACTTTTAGTATATCCAATTTCATTAATTACTCGTCTGGCTGCTTCTTGCAAATCCACATAAGTATTACTTTTAACTTCTCCGGCAACTACAACCTGCCCAGTTGTTACCAGAGTTTCGCATGCAACTTTCGAATTCTTATCGAAAGCCAAAAAATCGTCTAAGATGGCATCTGAAATTTGGTCTGAAACCTTATCGGGATGTCCTTCCGAAACAGATTCTGATGTAAAATAATATCCCATTTCTTTATATATTTAATTATACAATATTAGTCGAAAGTGGGGATTGTACTGCTCAGAAGCGGTGTTTTAGCATTCTTTTCCTGTGGTTGCAATCACCCAAATCTTTCCACATAATTTAATGACAAATTTAAATCCTTTTATTATTATAAACAAGATTTTAATAATTCTTTTCATTTTATTATATTTGCAAACCTTGTGTTTTACTAAAAATCATTGAGTTATGGCAAAAAATTTTGAACCGGAACAAGACAGTCACAATACTATCGGCAATGGTACAACGATAAAAGGCGATATTATTTCTAATGGAGACATTAGAATTGATGGACAATTACAAGGCAATTTACAGATTAAAGGTAAACTTGTAGTTGGAAATTCAGGAAAAATTATTGGAGAAGTTGATTGTAAAAACTCCGAAATATCTGGAACTATAGAGGGTAAGTTAGTTGTAAATGAGCTACTAAACTTAAAATCGAGTGCAAAAATTATGGGTGATATTATTACTTCTAAACTCTCAATTGAACCAGGTGCAAGTTTTACAGGCACTTGTAATATGGGAGGAAATAAACACGTGCCTAAAGCTCCTGTTGAAAACATTGATGCAAAACAAGAAAAATAATAATCTCCCTTGGCAAAAATATGCCGAGATAACCGGTATTATTATCGAAATGATATTAATAATTGGAGGATTTGTATATGCCGGAATTTGGCTTGACGAAAAAAAATTCATTGATTTTCCAATATTTACAATTGTGTTATCTCTGGCAGGCGTAGGTATTGCTATGTATTTATTAATTAAACAAGCTAATAGAAATCAGTAATTATGATTAAAGCTTTTTTTAAGCATATATCATTATTGTCGGGGTTTGGAATTATTATTTTTTTAATTCATTACCTTTTGAGTAAAGCAATAACAATTTTGCATTCCGAACAACTCATGTTTGATGTTCATATATTTATGTTCTTGTTAACTGCAGGAGGAATAATTGCAAGTTTATATCTATTGAAAAAACGCTCGCAATTTGTTGGTTTTGCATTTGTTGGTGTTAGTGTCTTAAAAATGCTTTTATCAACAATTTTTTTATACCCTATAATAAAAGGGGAGCTTGATAATCCAAAGGTTTATGTTGTACAATTTATAATTATATACTTTGTGTATCTAGCTTATGAGGTATTGTATATTATTAATCTGCTTAAAAGCAGTAATTCTTTGGACGAATGATTTTTTTGATTATTTTCGTGTTTTCAATCTTAACATCAAATTAATTTTGAATGAAAGTCTCTTTATTTAAATACCTAATATTAAGCTTATTGATTAGTGCATCAAATGCTCTATTAGCCTCTGAAGAGGCTGACACTACTAAATCTAACGACTTTGATGTTAATGAAGTATTGATGCACCATATAAAGGACACTTACGAATGGCATATACTAGATTATGTGAATAAAAACGACGAGCACGTTGTTGTTAGCATCCCTTTTCCAATAATTCTTATCGGTAACGGTCAATTTGATATATTTATGTCTTCTGAGTTTCATCATGGCGATAAAACTGTAAAACGAGGAAATAACGAGTACATACTTTACCACGAAAAAATTTATTATAAATCGGAAAATGGTAATGAACATGGTATTGAATATAAACTTAACGATAAAGGAGAAAAAATAGTTGCTAATGCTAAACCTTTAGATTTTTCGATTACAAAAAATGTAGTAGGTGTATTTTTGATAGTTATTGTTATGCTACTTATTTTTTTAAGCGTAGCAAGAGGATACAAAAAACGACCTGGACGCCCCGCCGGATTACAAGCTTTTATGGAACCTGTAATATTATTTGTAAAAAATGATATAGTTGTACCCGTAATCGGAGAACACAAATCTGAAAAATTCTTACCTTATTTACTTACAGTTTTCTTTTTTATCCTATTTGGAAATCTATTTGGATTAATGCCAATATTTCTAGGAGGAGCAAATGTTACAGGGAATATTTCCGTAACATTTACATTAGCTCTTTTTACAATGCTAATAACAAACTTTTCTGGAAATAAAGAGTATTGGAAACACATTTTTGCAGTTCCCGGAGTGCCAATTTGGTTATATCCAATTATGATACCAGTTGAACTTCTAGGAATAATAATTAAGCCATTTGCTCTTATGGTTCGTTTATTTGCAAACATTACTGCAGGTCATATAATTGTTTTAAGTCTTATCTCTGTAATTTTTATATTCAAATCGGCTGTTATGGCATCAGTTTCAATTCCATTAGGATTGTTTATGAATATATTAGAATTACTTGTAGCATTTTTACAAGCGTATGTATTTACAATGCTTTCGGCTTTGTTTATTGGATTGGCGGTACAAGAAGAACATTAATAATAATTGAATTATGAATTTTTTTGTTTCATTAAATATATAAAGTTATGGTAGGATTAGCTAGTATTGGTGCAGCAATAGCAGTAATTGGAGCAGCTTATGGTATCGGTAAAATCGGTGCTGGAGCTATGGACGCTATTGCACGCCAGCCTGAAGCAGCAGGTAAAATACAAATGGCAATGATTATTGCTGCCGCTCTAGTGGAGGGTGTAGCACTTTTTGCTGTTGTTGTTGCTTTGTTGCAAGGTTAAAAAAATCTGTCTCTCTTAGAGCGGTTGGCTCAGAGAGACAGTTTTATTTTTTGTTTAATTAATTTTTAAAATTATTGAGTTATGGATTTAGTAACTCCGAATGTAGGCTTAATTTTTTGGACTGGAATATTATTCGTCCTTTTGTTGCTAATACTCTGGCAGTTCGCTTGGAAACCAATTCTTGGAACAATTAACAAACGAAACCAAAGTATCGAAGATGCACTTAATGCTGCCGATAAAGCTCGTCAAGATATGCAAAAGCTACAAGCTGATAACAAAAAGATTATTGCCGAAGCAGCCACAGAAAGAGACCGCATGCTTAAAGAAGCTAGAGAATTTGGGGATGATATCATAAAAAAAGCAAAAGAAGATGCTAAACTAGAGATCATAAAACTTAAAGAAAATGCTCAAATGGAGATATCAGCACAAAAAGCCGGCGCAATTAATGAAATTAAAAATCAAGTAGCAGTACTTTCAGTTGATATTGCCGAAAAAATCTTAAGACGATCTTTAAGTACCGAAGAGAAACACGACGATCTAGTCAATGATATGTTGAAAGATATTAAGTTGAATTAATTATGAACCACAGCAGAATAGCAGTTAGATATGCAAAAGCCTTGTTTCTTACAGCATTAGAAAAAGATATGCTTGATAAGATACATAATGATATTGTTGTAATTAATCAGACTGTTATAAATAATCCTAATATTATTGAAGCCTTAAAAAGCCCTGTAATTAAACCATCAAAAAAGAAGATCTTATTCCAACAAATATTTGATGAATTTATTGATAATCTTAGTATGGATTTCTTTAAACTTGTGATCAATAATTCACGCGAAATATTTATATCAGATATCTGTAGGGATTTTAAAGACCTTTATCGAAAAGAAAAAAACATTATGAATGCAGAGTTGTGTACTGCAGTAGAATTGAAGCAGAATACAATTGATAAAATTTCAAATTTGCTCAAGGAAGCGAATCATGCAGATATTAACATAGAAACTAAAGTTGACGAAAAATTACTGGGCGGCTTTGTACTTAAACTAGATGACAAACTATTAGATTCAAGTATTGCTAATTCCTTAAAGCAAATACAAAAGGCTCTAAAATCAAATGATTATCAAAGAAAATTGTAAAGTTATTGATTAAGAAATAAAATAATTAGATATGGCAGACATTAAACCATCAGAAGTTTCTGAAATATTAAAACAACAGCTCGAAGGATTTCAGAATAGCACACAACTTGAAGAGGTTGGCTCTGTATTGGAAGTAGGCGATGGTATTGCTCGAATTTACGGACTCACAAAAGTTCAGGCAAATGAATTAATAGAATTCGAAAATGGTGATAAAGGTATTGTCCTAAACCTCGAAGAAGATAATGTTGGTGCAGTGTTGCTGGGAAATAGTTCAGACATTAAAGAAGGAGATACTGTAAAGCGTTTGCAAAGAATAGCATCAATCAAAGTTGGCGAAAGCTTATTGGGAAGAGTTATTAATACAATTGGAGAACCTATAGACGGAAAAGGTCCAATTGAAGGTGAATTATTTGAATTACCTTTGGAAAGAAAAGCTCCCGGAGTTATTTATCGTCAACCGGTAAACGAACCTATCCAAACAGGAATTACCGCTATTGATGCTATGACACCAATAGGTCGTGGACAGCGTGAGCTAATAATTGGAGACCGTCAGACAGGAAAAACTGCTATCGCAATTGATACAATAATTAATCAAAAACAATATTACGACAAAGGAGAACCTGTATATTGTATTTATGTAGCCATTGGTCAGAAAGGCTCAACAGTAGCTCGTATAGCTGCTATTCTCGAAGACAAAGGAGCTATGCCTTATACTGTAATAGTAAGCTCTACTGCATCCGATCCAGCAGCTATGCAGTTTTATGCTCCATTTGCAGGAGCCGCAATTGGAGAATTTTTCAGAGACACCGGTAAACCTGCATTAATTATTTATGACGACTTGAGCAAACAAGCTGTATCATACCGAGAAGTATCATTATTGCTCCGTCGCCCTCCAGGACGTGAAGCTTATCCCGGTGATGTTTTTTATTTGCACTCTAGACTGTTAGAAAGAGCTGCAAAAATTATTGAATCAGATACAATTGCCAGACAAATGAACGATTTACCCGATTGCTTAAAAGATAAAGTAAAGGGTGGTGGTTCTCTTACTGCATTGCCAATAATTGAGACACAAGCAGGAGATGTTTCTGCATATATCCCTACAAATGTAATTTCTATTACTGACGGACAAATTTTCCTCGAAAGCAACTTGTTTAATGCAGGTGTACGTCCTGCTATTAATGTTGGTATCTCAGTATCGCGAGTAGGAGGTAATGCACAAATTAAATCTATGAAAAAAGTTGCCGGTACTCTTAAAATTGACCAGTCGGCATACCGGGAACTTGAAGCATTTGCTAAATTTGGATCAGACCTTGACGCATCAACATTATCTATTATAGATAAAGGTCGTAAAAATGTTGAAATATTAAAGCAAGGCCAATATCAACCCGTAAAAGTTGAAGATCAAATTTCTATGATATTTCTTGGAACAAATGCTTTGTTACGAAAAATTCCTATCGATAAAATTAAAGAATTTGAAAAAGAGTTTCTAAGTTATTTACACTTAAAACACGAAGATGATGTAATGAAACCTCTTGCCGAAGGTAAAATATCAAATGACATTACTGATATTTTAAAACAAGTTGCAGCTGAAATAACTGAAAAATACAAAGTTGAATAATTATGGGAGGACTTAAAGAAATACGTTTGCGAATAAGTTCTGTAAAGTCCACAAGGCAAATTACTAGCGCCATGAAAATGGTTGCTGCTGCCAGACTAAAGGGTGCTCAAGACAAAATTACAGGCTTTAGACCCTTTGCAAAAAAAATGGATGAAATCATTTCAGGCCTTGGCATCGACAGCAAAGAACTCGAAAAATTCCCAATTACTGCACAACCCGAGCCAGATCGTGTTCTTATTGTATTATTTACCTCAAACAGAGGACTCTGCGGCGGTTTCAATACTAATATTTATAAAAAATCAATTGAACTGATTGAAAATTCTTATTCAGATCAACTAAAAGAAAATAATTTGCATTACTTATGTATTGGGCGTAAGGGTGCTGATATGATTAAAAAGAAAAACATTAAAATCATTGAATCTGTCAATGAATTGTATGATGATTTAAGTTTTGAAAATGTATCAAAAATGGCAGATCGCTTAATCAATTTCTTTTTATCAGGAGATTATTCGCGAATTGAACTTGTTTACAACGAGTTTAAAAATGCTGCCGTTCAGGTACAAAAAACCGAACCTCTTTTACCCGTTGATATATCCCAAGGAGAAGATAGAAGCGGATTTTATATTTTTGAACCAAACCGCGAAGCATTGCTTAATAATCTGGTACCTAAGATGATTAGGTTAAAGTTTTTTAAAGCAATCCTAGATAGCAATGCTGCTGAACAAGGTGCAAGAATGACAGCAATGCATCAAGCTACAGATAATGCTACTGAACTAATTCGTGATCTTACTTTACAATATAACAAAGCTCGTCAAGCTGCGATTACAAACGAAATACTCGAAATTACTAGTGGTGCAGAAGCATTAAAATCCTAAGATTTAAGAATATAATATTCAATATTTAATAAGCCTGTTTGATAAACTTTGATATCTTTTTTAAGTTGCCTAATTCGGATTATTTAAGCATCTTGGGAGATAAGAATCTTAGTAACTTACCTGAATCACGAATTATTTCAGTCCAATAATGGATATTTAATTCGATATGAGCTATACCACATGTAGGAATATTAATAATATTTTCGTTACATAAAAAGTTGACAAAATTTGTGAGGCAGGGGTTGTGACTAAAAATATATATATGATTAATATCCTGATTAATAATTTCAATAATATCCATATACTCTTGAATTCCACAATGATAAAGATATTTATCCAGTATTATTTCATTTAAAGGATAGTTTAAATGCTTTGAAAATTCTAAGGCCGTTGAATATGCCCGCACAGCAGGACTGGAGAAAATTACATCTACTTTAGTAAGTTCGTTTTTTGCAATTGTAGCCATCATAGGGGCATCAATTTTGCCACGCTTACTTAATGGTCTATCAATATCGTACAAATCATTATCCCAATCGCTTTTTGCATGCCTAACTAAAGTAAGAAGCTTCATTTATGTGTAATTTGAAAATCAAAATAATTAATTATCCGATTGTACTCCCTGCTACAGAGCTTTCGTCGGGGTTCAAAAACCTTAGAGTCCCATCCGGCTCTTGCACCATTAAAACCATCCCCTTTGATTCTATCCCTCTTATTTTTCGTGAACTTAGATTGGCTAAAAAGCAAACTTGTTTCCCAATAATTTCAGCAGGTTCATAGTATTTAGAAATACCACTAACTACTGTACGTTTATCTAATCCGGTATCAAGAGTTAATTTCAAAAGCTTATCTGTTTTTGGAACTTTTTCGGCTTCAATAATGGTGGCAACACGAATATCAAGTTTTGTAAAATCGTCAAAAGATATCTCTGATTTTGCTGCGACTAATTGTGCGTTATTTTTGTCGTTAAGTGCCTTTGTTGCCATTAGTTTATCAATCTGTTTTTGAATTTGCTCATCTTCAATTTTTTCAAATAATAATTCTACTGTATTAATATTGTGTTTTGGTTTAAGAATATCAAACTCATTTATTGTATCCCAAGATACATTCCCTAAATTTAAAAACTGCTTTAGTTTCTTGGCTGTAAATGGAAGAAAAGGTTCGCTTAAAACAGCTATAGCAGCACAAATCTGCAATGAATGGTATAAAATAGTCTTTACTTTTTCTTCATCAGTTTTTATTAACTTCCAGGGTTCAGTATCAGCAAGATATTTATTCCCAAGCCGCGACAAATTTATTGCTTCTTTTAAAGCTTCTCTAAATTTAAAATTTTCGAGATTACTTTCAATACCCTTTTTGTATTGAAACAAGAGCTTTCTTATTTCTTTTTCGGTTCCTCCAATATTGCCCGATTGTGGTACAATTCCATTAAAGTATTTATGTGTAAGCACTAATGTTCGGTTTACAAAATTGCCTAAGATTGCAACTAATTCATTATTATTACGAGCCTGGAAATCCTTCCAAGTAAAATCATTATCTTTTGTTTCGGGCATATTTGCTGTTAAAACATACCTTAAGACGTCTTGCTTTTCTGGAAAATCAATCAAGTATTCGTGAAGCCAAACCGCCCAATTTCTGCTGGTCGAAATTTTATCGCCTTCAAGGTTCAAAAACTCATTTGCAGGCACATTATCAGGAAGTATATAACTACCTTCGTGCTTTAGCATACTTGGAAATATAATACAATGAAAAACGATATTATCTTTTCCAATAAAATGTATTAAACGAGTTTCTTTATCTTTCCAGTATTTTTCCCAATCTTTTGTAAGCTCACGTGTAGCACTAATATAACCGATAGGTGCATCAAACCAAACATAAAGAACTTTGCCTTCGGCATTCTCAAGCGGAACTGGTACACCCCAATCCAAATCACGAGTAACGGCACGGGGCTTAAGTCCACTATCAATCCACGATTTACATTGTCCATAAACATTGGATTTCCACTCCTTATGATCTTCTAATATCCACTGCTTCAACTCATCTTCGTATTTATCTAAAGGCAAATACCAATGCTTTGTTTCTTTTAAAATTGGCTTATTCCCACTTATTACGGAATGTGGATTTAATAATTCTGTTGGACTTAACGAACTCCCACATTTCTCGCATTGATCTCCATAGGCATCCTCGTAACCACATTTAGGACAAGTCCCCTTAATATATCTGTCTGCTAAAAACTCTTGTTCTTGTTCATCATAATACTGTTCGCTAATTTTTTCAACAAATTCTCCTTTTTCTATCATGGTAATAAAAAACTCTGCAGCAGTTTTATGGTGCAATTTACTGCTCGTCCTACTATAGATATCGAAACTAATCCCAAATTCAGAAAATGACTTTTTTATAATTTTATGATAACGATCAACTACTTGTTGGGGGGTAATACCTTCATTTTTAGCTCTTAAAGTTATGGGTACTCCATGTTCATCTGAACCACCAATAAATAACACATCTTTTCCTCTAAGTCTTAAATATCTAACATAAATATCTGCCGGAACATATACTCCTGCTAAATGACCAATGTGAATGGGACCGTTTGCATATGGCAAAGCCGAAGTTATTAAGTATCTTTTATATTCTTTCATCATTTCAATTTTTTTTGCAAAGATAAGAATACAGCTCAAAATGTAGATAATTTAGTTTACTCAATTAAAAGTATGTCAAATCTATAGTGTTGCAAATATTGAGATATAAATATTAATTTTGAGCAAATTAATATTTACTTTATTATTTCTAATTTGATATTATGATAATTCCACCTAAACTTAAACAGAATGATTTAATCGCAATTCTAAGTCCTTCGGGTCGAATAAATTCTAATATAATTGATAATGCAAAAACAAAATTAGAACAAAAAGGATATAGAGTAAAACTATTAAAACATGCAAAAGGGAATTATTATCAGTATGCTGCAACAGATAGCCAAAGACTTGAAGACTTGCAAAATGCCTTAGATAATCCTGAAATTTCTTGCATACTTTGTGCAAGAGGTGGATATGGTGCTATCAGAATTGTAGATAAATTAAACTTTACGGAAATAAAAAAACATCCTAAATGGGTAGTTGGATTTAGTGATATTACAGTATTGCATAGTGCTTTTCAAAATGCAGGTATTGCTAGCATTCATGGACCTATGGCTAAGAGCATTAGTAATGATGACTTCATTGCAGCAAAATATCTTTTTCAAGCTTTAGAAAGCAATAATTTAGAGTATAAGTTTAAAAACCACTTTCTAAATAAAACAGGAAAAGTAAAATCATTATTAACCGGAGGAAACCTATCTGTATTAGCAGGACTTTTAGGAACACCATATATGCCAGACTTAAAAAATAAAATTTTGCTTATCGAAGACCTAAACGAATACTTATACAAACTTGATAGAATAATGTGGAGTTTTAAACTTGCCGGCATCTTTAAACAAATTAGAGGCTTAGTTGTAGGGGGCTTTACCGATATGCTTGACAATGATAATCCTTTTGGAAAAAATGCTTATGAAATTATTGCCGAGCATGTTAACGAATACAATTATCCGATAGCATTTAATTTTTCAGTTGGGCATATTTTAGGTAACCATTCGGTAGTAATGGGAGCAGAAGCAGAACTTTGTGTAGATGAATCATCTCATTTATCACAAAAGTGGTAGATGCTAATCAATAAGTATATTTATTTCCTTAATAATATTTTGAGCTAATAAATCAGCATTTTTATTGTTAGTACTTTCTGCATAAATCCTAATAATAGGTTCAGTATTCGATTTACGTAGATGTACCCATTCAGAATTATTAAATATTATCTTAATACCATCAGCAGTATTAATTTCCTTATCTTGATATTTCTTGTGTATTAGTGATAATACATTATCTACGTCAATATCGGGTGTAAGTTGTATTTTATTTTTTGAAATTACATAGTTAGGATAACCTGCTCTAAGCTTAGACACAGAAGTTCCTCGTTTTGCAAGATTGGTTAAGAACAATGCAATCCCAACTAATGCATCTCTACCATAATGAAGCGGTGGATAAATAACTCCTCCATTACCCTCTCCACCTATAACTGCATTTTGTTTTTTCATTTCAGCAACCACATTTACTTCTCCAACAGCCGAAGCAAAATGTTTTCCGCCATAAGATTCTGTAATATCTCTAAGTGCACGTGTTGAAGACATATTACTTACAGTATTTCCTTTTTTATGCTGAAGAATGTAATCAGCCACAGCAACTAACGTGTATTCTTCTCCAAACATTTTTCCATCTTCACAAACAATAGCCAGCCTATCAACATCAGGGTCAACAACAAAGCCGACATCAGCTTTTTTGTTTACTATAAGCTCCGAAATTTCGGTTAAATGCTCAGGTAAAGGTTCAGGATTGTGTGGAAATTCACCTGTTGGCTCCGTATATAACTCTATAATTTCTTTAACTCCTAAAGCTTTAAGCAAAGGGGGAATACATATACCTCCAACAGAATTAACACAATCAATTGCAACCGTAAAATTAGCTTTTTGTATTGCACTAATGTCAACCAACTCTAAATCTATAATTGACCTAATATGCTTCAACTCATAATTACCAATAAAAGAAACAGTGCCAATATTGTCGATATCAGAGAAATCAAATTCTGCTGCTTCTGCAAGCTTTAAAATGTATTTCCCCTCTTCGGCATTTAAAAACTCCCCTTTATTATTCAAAAGTTTTAATGCATTCCATTGTCTTGGGTTATGACTTGCAGTAATAATTATTCCTCCATAGGCATTTTCAAATTTTACAGCCATTTCGGTAGTTGGTGTACTTGCCATACCAATATCAATTACATTACACCCCATGCTACATAAAGTCTGATTAACAATGCTATGTACCATTTTCCCCGAAATTCTTGCATCTCTACCTGTTACAATACTAATGCTCTTTTTCTTGTTTAGATTTTGAATCAAATCAGCATAAGCCGCAGTAAACTTTACAATATCAATAGGGCTAAGTCCTTCTCCTTGTTTACCACCAATTGTACCTCTAATCCCTGAAATAGATTTAATTAATGTCATAAATTATTATTTTTAGTCAAAATTATAAAATCAATACATAATCTAATACTATTATATTGCAAAACATTATGTAGAACCTTTAATTATTTACTTCTTCTTATTAAGCATACAATAATACAAATGTTTAGTTTCTAAAAACCATTTATTACAAATAATTTTTCTTTTTGAAAGAATAAATATATTGTATATATTTGCAGCCCTAAAAATAGAAAATACTAACGGATATGATTATAGTACCTGTAAAAGAAGGCGAAAACATTGACAGAGCATTAAAACGCTTTAAACGTAAATTTGAGAAGACAGGAGTAATTAAAGAATTACGTAATCGTCAAGCATTCACAAAACCTTCGATAGAAAAGCGTCAGCAAAAGCTACGCGCTATGTACAGACAGAAACTGCAAGATTTAGAGCAATAGTTTTTGTTTTTTAGTTATTTTTCGCTTGTTTTTTGAAACAAAGCCTAATTATTTACGTAAATATTATTACGTGATTATAATTGACATATGTTAATAAAACAATTTGAGAAATATCTTACTTACGAAAAGAGATATTCGCATAATACAGTAATTGCATACATTCAAGATATAAATCAATTTTTCCAATTTCTAAAATTAAAAGAAGAAATTGATTTAGAAAAATATGTAGAAATAAAGCATATAAGAAATTGGATGATAAGTTTAATATCTGAAGGAGTTAAGCCAAGAACCGTACATCGCAAAATTACAAGTTTAAGAGTATATTTTAAATACCTTCAACAAAACTCTTACATTACAAGTAATCCTGCTCTAAGAGTAAATCCTCCCAAGATGAGTAAAAAACTTCCGGAATTTGTTCCCGAACATCAAATGAATGAACTCGATATACCCGGACTATTTACAGATGATTTTTCAGGGATTCGCGACAGAATTATTCTTGAGATGTTATACAATACAGGAATGCGTGTATCTGAGATGGTAGGTCTTAGAAACATTGATATCAGCACATCTGAAAAAACAGTTAAAGTTACAGGCAAACGAAATAAACAAAGAATTATTCCGTTAAACAATTATATTATTAATTTAATAATAAGGTACGAATCAGTGAAGAAAAAAAGTGGATTAAATATGTCTTCAAATATTCCTTTCATTTTAACTAATAAAGGATCCGGAGCTTACAGTAAATTCATATATCGTAAGGTAAATCATTACCTTAGTGTAATTTCTACAATACAAAAAAAATCACCTCATGTACTCAGGCACACTTTTGCTACCCATATGTTAAATAATGGCGCCGACTTAAATGCTATTAAAGAATTATTAGGTCATAGTAATTTATCAGCAACACAAGTTTATACACACAACACATTTGAGCAAATAAAAAAAGTATATAACCAAGCTCATCCCAGAGCATAATTTAATTAAGGAGGAAACAACATGAATATTACAATTCACTCTTTACATTTTGATGCCGATAAGAAATTAATCGACTACATCGAAAACAAAGTAGGAAAACTATCTCAGGTTTCGGATGATATTTTAGGAGCAGATGTAACATTAAAATTAGAAAACAATGGAGAACGAGACAACAAAATCGCAGAAATAAAAATAGATATTCCACGAGTAAATGATTTATTTGCCAAGAAGCAGACAAAAACCTTTGAAGAGTCTATTGATACAGCAACACAGGCACTCCGTCGTCAGATTTTAAAGTCTAAGAAAAAGCAACGCGGACTATGATTTTATAAAAAATATCTTTTTTTTTTGGAATCAATCAAATTATTTATACATTTGCAAACCTTTTTAGAAAGGTATTTAGGTCGTTCTTAAAATGTTGATAATTTGAGTTGAAAACAACTATTAAAGCCAATGTAGCTCAGTTGGTAGAGCAGCTGATTTGTAATCAGCCGGTCGGCGGTTCGAGTCCGTTCATTGGCTCAAGTTGATAATTTTTGTTTGGGGAGATACCAAAGTGGCCAACTGGGGCAGACTGTAAATCTGCTGGCGTACGCCTTCGTAGGTTCGAATCCTGCTCTCCCCACAACACTAATATTGCAGGATGCGGGAATAGCTCAGTTGGTAGAGCACAACCCTTCCAAGGTTGGGGTCGCGAGTTCGAGCCTCGTTTCCCGCTCTTTTTCTGCCAAAGTAGCTCAGGGGTAGAGCGTTTCCTTGGTAAGGAAGAGGTCACGGGTTCAATTCCCGTCTTTGGCTCTTATTCTTGACGTTATAATAATATGTGAATTAATAAATAAATTAAATTTTAAATTTTAAAGTAAATTTTTAAACCATGGCTAAAGAAAAATTCGAAAGAACCAAACCGCACGTTAATATTGGCACAATTGGCCACGTTGACCATGGTAAAACCACTTTGACCTCAGCCATTACAAAAGTGCTGGCAAAAAAAGGTTTGTCTGCAGAGATTGAATTCGATGCTATCGACAATGCTCCAGAAGAAAAGGAACGTGGTATTACCATTAACACTGCTCACGTTGAGTATCAAACTGAATCAAGACACTATGCTCACGTTGACTGTCCAGGACACGCCGACTATGTAAAGAATATGGTAACAGGTGCTGCTCAAATGGACGGAGCAATATTGGTAGTGGCTGCTACAGATGGTCCTATGCCTCAAACCCGCGAACATATTTTGCTCGCTCGTCAGGTAAATGTTCCAAAAATTGTAGTATTCCTCAATAAAGTAGATATTGTTGACGATGAAGAACTCATCGAGTTGGTTGACATGGAGGTTAGAGAATTGTTAGACTTCTACGAATTCGACGGCGACAATACCCCCGTTATTAGAGGTTCTGCTTTAGGTGGACTCAATGGAGAAGAAAAATGGGAAGAAAAAGTAATGGATCTTATGAACGCTGTTGATGAGTGGATTCCAATTCCTCCTCGCGAAAACGAAAAACCATTCCTTATGCCCGTTGAAGACGTATTCTCAATTACAGGACGTGGTACAGTTGCAACTGGTCGTATCGAAACAGGTGTTGTTAATACAGGCGACGAAATGAACCTAATAGGTTTAGGTGCAGAAGGACGTAAAACAGTTATTACAGGTGTTGAAATGTTCCGTAAAATTCTCGATCGTGGCGAAGCTGGCGATAACGTTGGTTTATTACTTCGTGGCGTTGATAAAAAAGAAATTAAAAGAGGTATGGTTATCGCTAAACCTGGTTCAATCAAACCTCATACTAAATTTAAGGCAGAAGTTTACGTTCTTAAAAAAGAAGAAGGTGGACGTCATACTCCATTCCACAATAACTATCGTCCTCAGTTCTACCTTAGAACATTAGACGTTACAGGAGAAATTAAACTTCCTGATGGAGTTGAGATGGTAATGCCTGGTGATAATGTTACTATTGAAGTAACTTTGATTTATCCAGTTGCTTGTAATGTTGGTTTACGTTTCGCTATTCGTGAAGGTGGACGTACAGTTGGAGCTGGTCAAATTATTGAAGTTGCTGATTAATAATAATTTATATAAAAATTAATTCGGTTTTTATACCGAATTAATTTTTATGTTTACGGGTGTAGCTCAATTGGCAGAGCGACGGTCTCCAAAACCGTAGGCTGTGGGTTCGATTCCTACCACCCGTGCAAATTATGAGTATGTAAACAGATATGTCAAAAGTAAAAACATATTTTAAAAGTACTTACGACGAGTTGGTTCATAAAGTTACGTGGCCAACTTGGTCGGAGTTGCAAACAAGTGCAATTGTTGTAATGGTTGCTTCCGTTATTATAGCCTTATTAGTATATGCAATGGATGTTTCGTTCAGAAATATTCTTGAATTTCTATATGGCTTATTTTATTAATTTTTTTGGAGGGTAGCATGGGTGAACTTGATAAAAAATGGTATGTTGTTAAAGCATTGAGTGGGAAAGAAAAAAAGGTTAAAGAATACCTCGAAAATGAAATCTCACGTCAAAGCCTAACTCATATAGTTTCGCAAGTATTGATTCCTACTGAAAAGGTTTACCAAATTAGAAAAGGGAAAAAAATCAGTAAAGAGCGAAATTTTTATCCCGGTTACATTTTGATAGAAGCTATACTTGGTGGAGAGGTAGAGCACGTTATCAGAGCTGTTCCCGGAATATTAGGTTTTCTAGGCACTAAAGATGGAAAACCAATTCCCTTGCGTCCTACCGAAGTTGCCAGAATTTTGGGCAAAGTTGATGAACTTGCAGATAGTGATGAAGAACTCAATATCCCATTTTTTGTTGGCGAATCGGTAAAAGTGATTGATGGTCCGTTTAATGGATTTAACGGAGTTATCGAAGAAGTGCATGAAGAAAAGAAAAAGCTAAAGGTTATGGTTAAAATATTTGGCCGTAAAACCCCGCTAGAACTTAGCTTTATGCAAGTTGAGAAAGATTAAACATTTTAGTTTTAAAAAGTTATGGCTAAAAAAGTTGAAGGATTTATTAAACTTCAAATTCGTGGTGGCGCAGCCAACCCTTCACCTCCTGTAGGTCCTGCATTAGGAGCTAAAGGAGTGAATATTATGGAGTTTTGCAAACAATTTAATGCACGTACCCAAGATAAAGCAGGTAAAGTGCTTCCGGTTGTTATTACAGTTTATGGCGACAAATCGTTTGATTTTATTGTAAAAACACCACCGGTAGCTGTGCAATTAATAGAAGCAGCAAAACTTAAAAAAGGTTCTTCCGAACCAAATAGAGTCAAAGTTGGAGCAGTTACATGGGATCAGGTAAAAACTATCGCAGAAGATAAAATGCCTGATTTAAATGCTTTCACTATTGAATCAGCGATGAAGATGGTTGCTGGAACCGCTAGAAGTATGGGTATCACAATAAAAGGTGATAACCCTTTTTAAAAACCAATTAAATAGCACTGTATTTTAATATGGCAAGGATTAATAAAAATAGAAAAGAAGCTTTATCCAAATTGGAAAAAAGCAAAAAGTACGATATCCTTGAAGGTGCTCGTGTTGTTAAAGATATTACTTACACAAAATTTGACGCATCTGTTGATATTGATGTAAAATTAGGTGTAGATCCCAGAAAAGCCAATCAAATGGTTAGGGGAATATGTTCTTTACCACACGGAACCGGAAAAGTAATACGCGTACTCGTGCTTTGTACCCCCGATAAGGAAGATGAGGCAAAAGAGGCAGGAGCTGACTATGTTGGCCTTGATGACTATATCGAGAAAATCCAGAAAGGTTGGACAGATATAGATATTATCATTACTATGCCTCAAGTAATGGCTAAGATTGGTAAGTTAGGGAAGGTTCTTGGCCCGAGAGGTTTAATGCCGAATCCAAAAGCAGGCACAGTTACAATGGATATTGGTAAAGCTGTAGCCGACGTAAAAAAGGGGAAAATCGATTTTAAAGTTGACAAATATGGTATTATTCATGCAGGAATTGGCAAAGTTTCGTTTGATGTAGAAAAAATTGTTGAAAATGCAAATGAATTGATGCAAACAATTCTTAAATTGAAACCAAGCGCTGCAAAAGGAACTTATGTTCAAAGCATTTTCCTAAGTAGTACTATGAGTCCTGGAATCGAAATTGACCCGAAATCATTTCAGTAATTTTTATAATTAGAAATTATGATACGCGAAAGAAAAAACGAGCTTATCGAGGAACTAAAGGAAAAGCTTAATGAGTTTGGTCATTTTTATTTGACCGACTTAGCAAACCTTAATGCAAAAGATACTTCCGACCTTAGACGTAGATGCGCCGAACAAGAGGTTAAACTCGTTATGGTTAAAAATACATTGTTTAAGTTAGCATTAGACGGAACAGAAAAAGATTTTGAGCCTATCTATGAACTATTAAAGAATAATACTTCTATAATGTTCTGCAATACGGCTAATGTCCCTGCTAAACTAATCAAAGAATTTAGAAAATCACACGACAAACCCGTTTTGAAAGGTGCATATGCCGAAGAGTCGTTTTATATTGGCGAAGAACAATTGGATATTTTAGCAAATCTAAAATCAAAAGAAGAACTTATTGCTGATGTTATTCATCTGTTGAAATCACCAATGCAAACCGTTCTCGGACAATTGCAGTCTGGAGGAAATATTATTGCAGGTGTTGTAAAAACACTATCAGAGAGAGATTAAATAAATTAGGTAAACCCAAGTAAAAATCAATTAAAATGGCAGATCTTAAAAAATTAGCAGAAGAGTTAGTAAACCTCACTGTTAAAGACGTTAATGAATTAGCAGACATCCTTAAAGAAGAATATGGTATAGAACCAGCTGCAGCTGCTGCAGTAGTTGCAGGACCAGCAGCAGGTGGTGAAGCCGCCGCCGCTGAAGAACAAACAGAATTTGATGTTGTTCTCAAAGCAGCAGGACAAGCAAAACTTCAAGTAGTTAAATTAGTAAAAGAACTTACAGGTCTTGGACTTAAAGAAGCAAAAGAACTTGTTGATTCAGCACCAAAACCAGTAAAAGAAGGAGTAAATAAGGACGAAGCCGAACAACTGAAAGCAAAACTTGAAGAAGCTGGAGCCGAAGTTGAGGTTAAATAATAAGCATAAATATGCTTTTAAAATTAGGTTTAAAACCCGTTTCGGGTTTTAAACCTTTCGTTGTTATAGAATAAATTCCGTTTTAAATCAAAATACATGGCTAGTAAAGTAAACAAAAGAATAAATTTCGCTTCAATCAAAAATCAGTTCGAATACCCTGATTTTCTAGAAATTCAAATAAAAGCTTTCCAAGAATTCTTTCAAATTGAATCTACTGCCGAACAGCGAAAAAAAGAAGGATTATATAAAGTTTTTCAAGAAAACTTCCCAATATCAGACACAAGAAATAATTTCGTCCTGGAATTTTTGGATTATACTGTTGACTATCCAAGATATAGCATCCAAGATTGTGTTGAAAGAGGATTAACTTATAGTGTCCCCCTTAAGGCAAAACTTAAATTGTATTGTACCGACCCCGAACACGAAGATTTTGAAACTACTATACAAGACGTTTGGCTTGGAACTGTACCTTATATGACTCCAGGAGGTAGTTTTGTAATTAATGGTGCTGAGCGAATTGTTGTATCACAATTACATCGCTCACCCGGAGTGTTTTTCGGACAAAGTATCCATGCTAATGGCACTAAACTTTATTCCGCAAGAATAATCCCTTTTAAAGGCTCTTGGATAGAATTTGCTACAGATATAAATTCTGTAATGTATGCCTATATCGACCGTAAGAAAAAATTGCCTGTTACTACACTTCTTCGTGCTATCGGATTCGAAAGCGACAAAGAAATTCTTGAAATTTTTAACCTCGCCGAAGAAGTTAAAGTTTCTAAAACCGGACTTAAGAAAATGATTGGCCGTAAACTGGCCGCCAGAGTCCTTAAATCATGGATTGAAGACTTTGTTGATGAAGATACAGGCGAAGTAGTTTCTATCGAACGTAACGAAGTAGTTGTAGATAGAGAAACTATTATCACTCAAGAAGATATCCCTAAAATTGTGGAATCAGGATCAAAAACTATTCTTTTACATAAAGAAAACCAAAACACTTCTGACTACGCAATTATTTATAATACATTGCAAAAAGACCCATGTAACTCCGAAAAAGAAGCAGTAGTACATATTTATCGCCAATTAAGAAATAGTGAACCACCCGACGAAGCTACTGCAAGGGATGTTATAGATAAACTTTTCTTTTCTGACAAAAGATACGACTTAGGAGAAGTTGGAAGATATCGCCTAAATCGTAAATTGGGCTTGGAAGAAGATATTAATGTAAAAACACTTACTCGCGAAGATATTATCGCAATTATTAAATATCTCATTGAACTGATTAACTCAAAAGCTGATATTGATGATATCGACCATCTAAGTAATCGTAGAGTTAGAACTGTAGGTGAGCAATTAGCAAATCAGTTTGGAGTTGGACTTGCTCGTATGGCAAGAACAATCAGAGAAAGAATGAATGTAAGAGACAACGAAGTATTTCACCCAATTGATTTAATTAATTCAAAAACACTTTCGTCTGTAATTAACTCTTTCTTTGGAACTAATCAGCTTTCGCAATTTATGGATCAAACCAATCCTTTAGCGGAAATGACCCATAAAAGACGTATGTCGGCTTTAGGACCAGGAGGATTATCACGTGAACGTGCAGGTTTCGAAGTTCGAGACGTTCACTATACCCACTATGGAAGACTATGCCCAATAGAAACCCCTGAAGGACCAAATATCGGTTTAATATCTTCATTGTGCGTTTATGCTAAAGTTAACAATTTAGGTTTTATTGAAACACCTTATAGAAAGGTAAATAATGGTATTGTTGACTTAAGCGATAATGTCGTTTATTTAAGTGCAGAAGAAGAAGAACAACAAATTGTTGCTCAAGCAAATGCTCCTATTGACGATAACGGTAAATTTTTAAACCCAAAAGTTAAAGCCAGAGTTGAAGCCGATTATCCTCTTGAGGATATAGATAATGTTCATTTAATGGACGTTGCTCCTAACCAAATTGCATCTATCGCTGCATCGCTCATCCCATTCTTGGAACATGATGATGCAAATAGAGCTCTTATGGGATCAAATATGATGCGTCAAGCTGTACCATTGATTAATCCTGAATCTCCAATTGTTGGAACAGGTATTGAAGCTTATGTAGCTAAAGATTCCAGAAATCTTATTATTGCCGAAGGAGATGGTGTCGTAGAATATGTAGATTCTGAAGAAATTATCATTCGTTACGATTTTAACGAAGAGGAAAAATTTATCTCATTTACAGATGAAATAAAAACATACAAACTTCCAAAATTCCAAAAAACGAATCAAAGCACATGTATCAACCTTAAACCTTTAGTAAAAAAAGGTGATAGGGTAACAAAAGGAGATATTATTACTGAAGGTTATGCTACTCAAGATGGAGAATTGGCTCTTGGCAGAAACCTTAAGGTTGCATTTATGCCGTGGAAAGGTTATAATTTTGAGGACGCCATTGTAATTAGTGAAAGAATAGTTCGCGAAGATATGTTCACTTCTATTCATATTGAAGAGCATCAACTCGAAGTTAGAGACACTAAAAGAGGTGTTGAAGAACTAACTTCGGATATTCCAAATGTAAGTGAAACTGCTACAAAAGACCTTGATGAAAATGGGATAATAAGAATCGGGGCATATGTAAAACCCGGAGATATTTTAATTGGGAAAATTACTCCAAAAGGGGAGTCTGATCCTTCACCTGAAGAGAAACTCCTGCGTGCGATTTTTGGTGAAAAAGCCGGTGATGTTAAAGATGCTTCCTTAAAAGCATCGCCTAGTACTAACGGAGTCGTAATTGATAAAAAATTATTTGCTAAAACTATAAAAGATAGAAAAACAAAAAATCAAGATAAAGTTCTTCTGGAAAAAATTGATGCCGAATTTAACGAAAATGTGGCAGCTCTAAAATCAAAACTTATTGATAAATTGTTTACTATTGTTAATGGTAAAACCTCACAAGGAGTTAAAGATAATTTCAATAACGACATTATCCCAAAAGGAACAAAATTTACACAAAAGCAACTAAACGAAGTTGATTTCTTAACCGTTAATCCTTCTAAATGGACAACAGATAAGAAAAAGAACAATCTTATTGAGAAAGTTTTATTTAACTTTATAATTGAATATAAACATATAGAAGGAGAAGCTCGTAGAGAAAGACTCAATATTAGTATTGGTGATGAACTACCTGCCGGCATAATTCAACTTGCTAAAGTATATCTTGCCAGTAAACGAAAAATACGTGTAGGCGATAAACTTGCAGGACGTCATGGTAACAAAGGTATTTTGGCGAAAATTGTTCGAGAAGAAGATATGCCATTTATGGAAGATGGAACTCCAGTAGATATAGTTCTTAATCCATTAGGTGTACCATCAAGAATGAACTTAGGACAGATTTACGAAACTGTATTAGGTTGGGCAGGGCAAAAACTAGGATTAAAATTTGCAACACCAATTTTTGACGGAGCTTCTATTGAGGAAATTAATAAACTTACCGAAGAGGCTGGTATTCCTAAATATGGTAAATGCCACTTATATGACGGTGGAACAGGTAGAAAGTTTGATCAACCAGCTACTGTAGGTATTATTTACATGCTTAAGCTTGGTCATATGGTAGAAGACAAGATGCATGCCCGTTCAATTGGTCCATATTCACTAATAACACAACAACCACTTGGTGGTAAAGCGCAATTTGGAGGTCAACGTTTTGGTGAAATGGAAGTTTGGGCTCTCGAAGCATTTGGTGCTGCCAATATTTTACAAGAAATACTTACAGTAAAATCGGATGACGTAATTGGTAGAGCTAAAACATATGAAGCAATTGTAAAAGGTGATCCAATGCCGGAACCAGGAATACCCGAATCCTTAAATGTTTTACTGCACGAAATGCGTGGACTAGGTCTTAGTGTAGAATTAGAATAATTTAGATAGAAAAAAATTAAACATATATAAACATGGCTTTCAGAAAAGATAATAAAGCAAAACCAAATTTTGATTATATAAGAATAGGTTTAGCTTCTCCCGAAGAAATCCTTGACCGCTCAAGCGGTGAAGTAACAAAACCCGAAACAATAAATTACAGGACGTATAAACCTGAACGTGACGGACTTTTCTGTGAGAGAATTTTCGGACCCGTAAAAGATTATGAGTGCCACTGCGGTAAATATAAACGCATACGCTATAAAGGAATAGTTTGCGACAGATGTGGTGTAGAAGTTACCGAAAAGAAAGTAAGAAGAGAAAGAATCGGACACATAAAATTGGAAGTTCCAGTAGCTCATATTTGGTACTTTAAGACTTTACCAAATAAAATTGGCTATCTATTAGGATTTCCTTCAAAAAAATTAGATTCGATTATTTATTACGAAAGGTATGTAGTAATACAGCCTGGCGTAAAAGAAGCCGAAGGGATTCAATATCTTGATTTTTTAACTGAAGATGAGTATTTAGAAGTTTTAGATTCGCTCCCAAAAGATAATCACCTGCTCGAAGATGATGACCCAAATAAATTTATTGCTAAAATGGGAGCTGATGCTGTTTATGATTTACTATCGCGCCTTGATTTAGATACAATGTCTTACGATTTGCGTGATAAAGCAAATAAAGAAACATCGCAGCAAAGAAAAAACGAAGCTCTAAAACGACTGAGTGTAATTGAAGCATTTAGAGCTTCGAAAGAAACAAATCGTCCTGAATGGATGATTATGAAAGTTATTCCCGTAATTCCTCCTGAACTTCGCCCATTAGTACCTCTTGATGGTGGAAGATTTGCAACATCAGATTTAAATGACTTGTATCGTAGAGTAATAATAAGAAACAACAGACTTAAAAGACTTCTTGAAATAAAAGCTCCTGAAGTTATTTTAAGAAATGAAAAACGTATGTTGCAAGAATCGGTCGATTCTTTATTCGACAATAGTCGTAAATCAAATGCCGTAAAAACAGATGCAAACAGACCATTAAAATCTTTAAGCGACAGCTTAAAAGGGAAACAAGGAAGATTTCGTCAGAATTTGCTTGGTAAAAGAGTAGATTATTCGGCACGTTCGGTAATTGTTGTAGGACCCGAACTTAAAATGCATGAGTGCGGACTTCCTAAAGATATGGCTGCCGAACTTTATAAGCCATTTATAATCAGAAAATTAATAGAAAGAGGCATTGTAAAAACAGTAAAATCAGCAAAGAAAATTGTTGAACGTAAAGATGCTGTAATTTGGGATATACTCGAAAATGTTCTTAAAGGACATCCTGTTATGCTTAACCGTGCTCCTACTTTGCACAGGCTAGGAATTCAAGCATTTCAACCCAAAATGATTGAAGGGAAAGCAATACAATTACACCCATTGGTTTGTACCGCATTTAATGCCGACTTCGATGGCGACCAAATGGCTGTTCACTTACCACTTGGGAACGCTGCTATTCTTGAAGCTCAAATATTAATGCTAGCTTCACACAATATTCTAAATCCAGCTAACGGTGCTCCTATTACGGTACCTTCGCAAGATATGGTTCTAGGTTTATATTACCTGACAAAAGACAGAAAAGGAAGTATGGGTGAAGGTAAAACTTTCTATTCACCAGAAGAGGTAATTATTGCAAATAATGAAGGTAAACTCGATTTGCATGCCATTATTAAAGTTAGAATAGATGATATAGATACTGATGGTAATAAAATAAATCATATTATTGAAACAACATGTGGTAGAGTACTGTTAAATCAAGTTGTTCCCCAAAAAGTTGGATATATCAACGAAATTTTAACTAAAAAATCTTTACGTCAAATCATTGGTATGGTTCTTAAGCGTTGTGGAACAGCTGCAACTGCAAATTTCCTTGACGATATCAAATCTTTAGGTTTTAATACTGCTTTTAATGGTGGATTATCGTTTAATCTCGATAATGTTATTGTTCCTGACGAAAAAGTTCGTATGATTGAATCCGGTTATGCCCAAGTTGAAGAAATTTCGAATAATTACGAAATGGGCGTAATAACAAATAATGAAAGATACAATCAAGTTATTGACGTATGGACCCATATAAATGCAAAACTAACTCATGAAGTAATGAAACAGTTAGCAACAGATAATCAGGGTTTTAACTCTGTTTATATGATGCTTGACTCAGGTGCTCGTGGATCAAAAGAACAGATTCGACAGCTTTGTGGTATGAGAGGCTTGATGGCTAAACCACAAAAATCGGTTGCTACCGGTTCAGAAATTATTGAGAACCCTATTCTATCAAACTTTAAAGAAGGACTTTCTATCCTTGAGTATTTTATTTCTACTCACGGTGCTCGTAAAGGTCTTGCTGATACCGCTCTTAAAACTGCTGATGCCGGATATCTTACACGTAGATTAGTTGATGTAGCACAAGATGTAGTTATCTTAGAAGAAGACTGCGGAACATTAAGAGGTCTTGTTGCAACGGCTATCAAGAAAAATGAAGAGGTAGTAGAAACATTATATGAAAGAATTTTAGGTCGTACTGCTGTTCACGATATTTATCATCCACTTACAGGAGAAATAATAATTGAGGCTGGCGAAGAAATTACCGAAGAAATTGCTACTCAAATTGAAGAATCACCAATCGAAGAGGTTGAAATACGTTCAGTACTAACATGCGAATCGCGCAAAGGTGTATGCTCAAAATGCTATGGTCGTAACCTTGCAAGCGGAAGAATGGTACAAAAAGGAGAAGCCGTTGGTGTAATTGCAGCACAATCGATTGGAGAACCAGGAACACAGCTTACTCTTAGAACCTTCCACGTTGGTGGTGTAGCCGGTAATATAGCAGCCGAATCTTCGATTAGAGCAAAATATAATGGTATAATTGAATTTGATGATTTAAGAACAATTGAACATTTTAACTCAACTTCGAATCAAACTGAAGAAAAAGTTGTAGGACGAATGGGTGAAATGCGATTAATTGATAAAAAGACAGGTATAAATTTAATGACTAATACTATTCCTTACGGTAGTTCTCTTTTTGTAAAAGATGGTCAAGAAATTGAAAAAGGTTCATTAATTTGCAGTTGGGATCCATTCAACTCTGTAATTATTGCCGAAGTTGGCGGTAAAGTTGAATTTGAAAATGTAATTGAGGATATTACATACAGAGAAGAAAGTATTGAAGCTACTCGCCGTCCTGAAAAAGTAATAATAGAAACTAAAGATAAAAGCAAAATTCCTGTATTACACATAAAATCATCGAAAAAAGAAATCCTTAAAACTTATAACCTCCCTGTTGGTGCTCATATTACTATTAATTCCGGCGATAAAGTAGCGCAAGGAGATGTTTTAGTTAAAATGCCTAGAATTGTTGGTAAAGGTGGAGACATTACAGGTGGACTACCACGTGTTACTGAATTGTTCGAAGCCAGAAATCCATCAAATCCCGCCGTTGTAAGCGAAATTAATGGTCAAGTAGAATTTGGTAAAATAAAAAGAGGTAACAGAGAAATTATTATTACTTCAAAAGAAGGTCAGGTTAAAAAATATCTTGTTCCATTATCAAAACAAATCCTTGTCCAAGAAAGTGATTTTGTTAGAGCTGGTACACCTCTATCGGATGGTGCAATAACTCCAATAGATATTCTTACAATTAAAGGACCCACAAAGGTACAGGAGTATATTGTAAATGAAGTACAGGAAGTTTATCGCTTACAGGGTGTTAAAATTAATGATAAGCATTTTGAAGTAATCGTTAGACAAATGATGCGTAAAGTGTTTATCGAAGATCCTGGCGACACTCGATTCCTCGAAAAATCTATTGTTGACAAATGGGAATTCCGTGAAGTAAACGATGATATTTTTGATAAAAAGGTTGTGGTTGAAGCCGGCGATTCCCCTAATGTTCATGCAGGTCAAATTATATCAGCACGTAAATTGCGTGACGAGAATTCTCAGCTAAAACGTAGAGACAAAAAGTTAATTGAGGCTAGAGATGCTATTCCTGCAACATCAAGCCAAATATTACAAGGTATTACAAGAGCAGCACTGCAAACAAAAAGCTTTATGTCGGCTGCTTCGTTCCAAGAAACCACTAAAGTACTAAACGAAGCTGCTATAAGTGGAAAAATCGATAAACTCGAAGGATTAAAAGAAAATGTTATTGTAGGTCATTTAATTCCTGCCGGAACTGGTATGCGTGAATATAGAAATTATAAAGTAGCAAATCAGGAAGAATTAGAAGCTGCATACAAAGCTTTAGAAGAATACCAAGTAACTAATAAAGAATAATTATGGAAGATAAAGCAAAAAAAAATCAAGTTAATATTGAGCTAAAAGAAGATGTGGCTCAGGGTGTTTATAGTAATTTAGCTGTTATTACTCATAGTAATGCAGAATTTGTAGTGGATTTTGTAAGAATAATGCCAGGCTTACCTAAAGCTCAAGTAAAATCCAGAGTAATTCTTACTCCCGAACACGCTAAGCGTTTAATGATGGCACTTCAGGACAATATTAAAAAATTTGAACAAGCTAATGGCGAAATTAAAGTTAAAGACCCAAATAGAGGTCCCATAATGCCACTTACTTTTGGTGGACCTACAGCTCAAGCTTAAAAAAATGGATAAAAAAAATGAGGCAATTAATTGTCTCATTTTTTTTATCCATTGATCCTATTAAACAAGATTTATTGAAACTATTCAATTGTAACATTGAGACCCTTAATTATAAACAAATCTTTTAAGGGCTTAAGACTATCGAAAACTCCGGCTTTAATTTCACATTTACCTTTATAATGTGCGAGTGTGGCACACTGTTCAGCTTGAATAATATCATGATGGCAAATTTCTATAAGGCAATCAATAACATATTCAAATGTGTTAACATCATCATTATGTAGTAATAAAAAATGCTGCTTAAGCTCAATGTTTTTTTGATTAGATTTAAGTTCACTATTTTGTTTACCTGCACTCATATTGCAATAATACTAAAAATATTTGAATTTTACAATACCTGATTCAATGGAATTCTTTGCCCATTACGTAATACAACAATAAATGCATCATTTATACCATTTCCTTTTGCTCTTTTCTGATATATTAATGCTTCTTGATAATTTGATAATGGACCAAGCCGATAAATAACTAAACCATTATCGTATCTAACAATTTTAATACCTGCCTCTTGTGCAATATTCTCAAATCGTTGTAATAACATATCTTCAACTTCGCTATGATATGCTCCTATTTGAACATAAAACTCAGTTTCTAAATTTTCTGCGGTTTCTGTTTTTTCTTTGTCATCTTGTACAATTACGTCTGTGTCGCTTATTGTGTCATTAATAACATTTATTTCATTAGCATCATCAGAATGCCTAACATGCACACTTTCCGAATTTTTGGCAAGGTCTTCCGCTGTCATATTAGCTAATAATTGTAAAGCTTCGTTTACAGTTACTTTTTTACCGTAAGCATAAGCCGACACAAATGCATCTCCAATACCCGATAGCTTTATCCTATCTCTATTCGCTATCACAGAATTTAAATCATAATAAGTACCATTAAGATGCCTTATGTAACCATTATCAGCAAACTCAATATAGTCGGTAGTTATACCATATAACAAATTAGGTTCTATTAAATTTTTTCCTGCTCCTATTTGAACTGTTAAGAAAACATTATGTGTAGCATTTACGTTTCTCGGTTTTACATCATCACTCATTTCTTCGTGCACATTCTGCTTATTAGTTGCAATACCATTAGTCCCATTATATTCTAATACAACATATTGTGATGTTTCATTATAATCTTGGTTATTTTCAACCATATTAATCTCATCAGCCGATTGTTGATTATATGCCAAAATATCTTTTTGTGCCAATAAGCGATTAGCCTCATAAATTGAAATACGATTACCATTGTAGTAAGCAACTATAAATGCATCGTTAAACCCTTGTGCTTTAACTCTTGGCAATGCAGTACTGGCTCCTTCAAATGTATAAAAAGTGCCTACCATATACCTTATAATATTTCGGTTTGGAATTTCTTCGTAAAACAATGGCGACATATTGAATCTACTCTCAGGCATTAAGCGATTGTATGCTGCAAATTGTATCCTAAACAATAATCCTAATTCTGTAACATCCTTATTATTTTCTTGTTCCGGGAAATTATCCTCTAAATCGAGTATTTTAAAAGATGGAGTATTACTTCTATCATATGTTTTTGTTAAACCGTCTTCATCTGTATCAATAACTATTTCAGCATCTGTTAAAACTGTATCTAATAAAACCTCATTATTGTAATTATTCGTTTCCTCTTCGGATGATTCTGATACTTCTACTAATAATGGTTTTTCTATCATCGACATATCATCTGCCATACGTAAAGTGATTGCTTGATTATTTAAAGCATTAGCTTTATCGTCATATTTTTTTGCTTCCTTGTGTAATTCATTCTTCTCTTTTTCTGTTAGTTTTTTATTGCTTGAGATGTATTCCGTAATTTCAATTGATTTTTTATGATACTCATCTGCTTCTCTTAATATATTGTTAGTATAAGAATATATCTCAGCATTTTCTACTTCAATACTGTCTATTAAGCGACGCTTGTTTTCATATACAAACAAATTCATACCTAATTCAGTCTCATAAAGATTATTCTCTTGCTTAATTTTTTTGTTTTCTGATTTTCTGTATTTCTTCTCTTCTCTTTTGGGGGACAAGTCCTTATATTTAAGCTTCTCTATTCTTTCATTTGTTTTATATACTTTTTTTGATAACTTCTTCTGCTTTTCTGTATAAGAATTGTATCGTTTTTCTGTAGTTTCATCCTTAACTATAAGCTCTATATAAAATGCTTCGTCTTCCATCTCTATTTCTAAAGCATCAAATTCTGAATAATAGTATTCAGTATTAATAACTGAATCTTTGCTGTTATCTGAAATTATTTCATGTTTGATTTCGTTTTCCGTTAATTCATATTCATTTACTTGCTCATTATCAACAATATTATCGGCAATAACCTCATCTTCTGATAATTGGGGGATTGTATCAGTTTTAGATATAAGGAGTTCATTATCTTCGGCTTCATCATAAATTGTATCAACACGATTTGTGATTTCGTTGTCTGCAACTATTTGAGTATCTACACTATCAGTAAGTTCAACTAATTCATTATTTTTTATCTCAATAGTATCGCTTAAATAACCTTCGTCGGTAACAATACCATTGGCAATTAGCTCAAATTCATAATCATTAATATTATTTAATCGCAATTTGTGCTGTTCTAAAACTTTTTCAGCTACTTTTGCTTCGTCTTTTTCAGCCACATAATTGGCAATAGCAATTGTCCTTATCGCTTCATCTGCTAACTCATCAGCTTTTTGTATTCTTGCTTCATATTCTTGTTCATTTATTTTACTCCTATTGTTATTAGCATCATTTCTTATCGTTTTAGCTGTATTTAATAAAGTATCGGCAAGCTGTACTAGTGTTTTGGCGGTTTCTTCAACCGATTTATATACAGTTTTTTTGTTATCTATTAAGTCTTTTCCAGTATTATAAGCCAATAAAGATATTTCTTCATTGTTTTCTTCAACTTGTTTCTCAATATTATTAAGTTCTTCTTGTGCTTTGTTTATTTGTTTTTGTATCTTTTGCTTTTCAGTTTGGTCAGCTACTACCAAATCCGATTCTAATTCTTTAATTATTAAACTTTTATTATCTATTTCTTTATTAAATTCTATATTTTCGGCAGAAAGTTTATCAATTTCTTTTGTTGTATTTTCTGAACTTGCAGCTAATTCATCAATAGTTTCGCTAATGTTCTGCTCTGTATATAAGTTATATTCAGAAACTGTAACAGCATTCTGTGCCATCCATGCTTCAGTTGCAATCATATCCGAACTTGCAGAATGTACTCTATTGTTAAACTCTTGAATCTTACTATTTTCGATATTCAACTTACCTATTATTTTTTCTTGGTCTTTTAATAAGTTTTCGCCAAGTACTATTACTTCACCAAGCAGAACATATTTATAATCTGAAGTATTATTATTTAAGGCATTACTCTTTGTACTATATTCAGAATAATCTTGTTCAATTTCTTTCGCTTTCTGTTGTTCTACTTCGCTTAATACATTTTCATTTTCGTTAATAATACTTGTATTAATATTATATAGAGTATTATGATAAAGAGCAATATTTTGTACAGCACTATCTAATGCTTCTTGCCGATGCGTATTTAATACAAGTATTTGATCTCCTATTACCGACTTTTCATAACTATTAGCGCTTTTAAATGTATTTGATAATGTTTGAATTTCTATATTTAAAGAGTCAGCAATGCTCAAATATAAATCAGCATTATAAGCGTATTTTAAACATTCTTTTTTAAGAGCCAAATACTTACTTTCTGTTTCGCTCTCAATAATTGGAACTACTATTTTATTATAGTTATCAGTTATGCTTTTTGCTTTGTAGTTTATACTACTTGATACTAAAACGGTATCTTCATAATTTTTAATGTCTGCGTCTGTAATTACAGCGTATGCATTTCGGTAACTATTAACAGCTTTTTCTTTGTATTGTGCTGCTTCTATAATATAATCTTGTTTAATAGATTCATCATCTATCGTTTCAGAAAATTCTAATAGCTCGTTTGATTTAGCGTTAAGTATTTTTGCGTCTTCCTGATACTTGGCAGACAATTCTGTTTTTTCATTATCTGTTATAGTTGATTTAATGTCATCATATTTTTGATTATAATATTCATATTTTTCCTCATTTACAATAATTTCTTGTTGCGATAGTTCGGCATGTTCTTTTTTTGCATTTTTATAATCATTAATAAAATTATCTGCTAATAGTATTTGTTTTTCAGCATCTGTTTCAGATTCAATTTTAATAATGTCATCTTCGAGATTAGCATAAAATTGCTCAATTCGCTGTTTATCCTCTTCTGTTTTTGCTTTACTCACTGAATCTATTTTCTCAATTTCAGAGGTAATATCTTCGGGTTTTATAGCAATTAATTCATTATCGTCTAATACAAATTGTGTTGTATCCTCCACATTATCAGCAACTAAGGTATCAACAATAATTTCAGAAATTTCATTATTATAATCAACTAATTCATCCGAATTAGACAATGCATTATTAATATCATTATTTATTTTAACAAGCTGTGTTTGGTTTTCACTTATTTGTTCGGTTATCTCTTCCCTTGTTTCTATATCATTAATTGAATCAAGCTTTTTAGCGAGTATTTCAGATTCTTCGATTAAGTCTTTTGCAACAGAAATTTTTCCATCAATAATTCCCTCATATTTAGGATTAATTTCAAGCTTATGAAGTTTTTCATACTCATTGATTAGTTTCTTATTGGCTTCTTGTTGTTCCTTAATATGATTATTTTCAGTAATTAAGCTATCGAAATCGATTTGGGGTTTTACAAAATAATCGCTACTATTTAAAATATCTGTCTGAATTTTAGCTAAATCTTTAAGGCTTTTCTGATTTTGCTTATTAATTAAAGCATTAGCTTGTTGTCTGATATCTTCATTTTTGTAAGTAGAATCATTTTCACTAAGAGTGTAAAATTGAGGAATCAATTCTTCCGAAAAACGATAACTCAACTCCGATTCATGCAAACTTCTTTTTGTAAATTCATATTGAGTCAGCAATGTTTTGTATTCGCTAATTTTTGCTGTTCGTTGTTTCTCAAGTCGTTTTATTTCTAAAAGGTTTTGTTGCTGTATTGTTTTGTCTGAATTTGATAAAGTCCTAATACCTAATACTTCAATTGTTGAATCTATTTCAGCAATCTCAGTTTTAATTTTGTCTATATTTACTATATATGTTTCTATCTTATTAGCATTATCGCTTTTTGCTTTTTGTTTTTGTGATAAGTATTCCTCTTTAGAATTATCAACTTTCAATAGATTCAGATTCTTTTTAATTTGATTTAATTTCTCAATATCTCTACTAATATTTTCAGATATCTTACTATAACTTCTAAATTCATCTATATAATAATTTAAATTTGTCTGATTAGTAGATAATTGCTTGTTGTAATAACTGTTTATTTTCAATATTTCGTCAAGGAGTAGTGTTTTTTCAAAAATTTGCTCATCAATTTTTGAGAGTTCTATTTCGATTTGTTTTTCGCCTAAGTTGGAATTAGAAATTTCGTCTCTAAGTATATATAGTTCATTTATTTCGTTAACATATTCTTCTAACTTAATTTCGGAATTATTAATAATACTATTGTAGTTATCGATTTTTTCCTCAATACTTTGTATTAAATCCTGAATAGAAACATATAATTTATCGTAAACATCATTATTAGAAGAATCTTGCAAAAATGCATCATCTTCAAAACTCAACAATACACTATCATTTTCTTCATAATTATAATCTGATATAGCAAGGCTATCCATATCAACTTTATGCATATCAGCAGTAATTGTTGTGTTAACTTCTAGTTTAGCATGTTTCCTCACGTCTGAAATATTATCGAGCACATAAATTTCAGGACTTTTGTTTACAAGAATTTTGAAAATACTTAATTTTCCGGCTTCTGTTTCACGTGTAGAAGCAAACCAAGCTTCTTCGCCATACAGGTCTGTTACATACATAATATCATCAAGGGGAGTATTTATAGGAAAATCTAAATTAATCGGGTCATCAAATTCTCTCGAATTATCATCATACTTTGCACTAAAGATATCATATCCCCCCATGCTATTATGTCCTTTTGAGCTAAAATATAATACATTACCGCTAGGATGCAAAAACGGATAATTTTCATCCTCATCAGTATTAATATTACCACTTACAGGACTAGGATTAGACCATTTGCCATTTTGCTGCTCTACCAAATAAATATCCAGAGAATTGTTTCTGTTATTACCATAACTACTAAAAAAAGCTTTATTATGCTGATGCGAAACATACATCAAGCTTTCGAAATTTCGGCGTTTGTCAAATTTTGATCTAAATTCATCGGGAGTTTTTACAATTTCGCCATACGCATAAGAAAGTTCGTATGAGAAATAAAATTTATCTTGATTTACTTGTTTCTTATCAATTACATTAAGATTATAAGCAAACCGGACTAATTCTTCTCCATTTTTTGCCATATCCCTCTGTCTTTCAAAAGGATACCTTTCCTGAATTTTTTCATCTACTTTATCTACAAAAGTGTCATAATTAGTTAATGCTCTGTCGAACATATATTGAAGGTGATATGCAAGCCCTAAATAATAATATGCCTCTCCTTCACCGTTTTGAGCAGCATAATTTAAGAATTTTATGGCTTTTCGTAAATCTTCATTCGTATATACCATACAGGCACCATAAGCAAGATTGAAATATGGCTCTCGTGGATATAATGTTATTAATTGGGAATAGTCTCTCTTTGCATTAAGGTAATCTTCGGATTCAAAAGACTTTACTGCTCTCTTAAAAACTTTTTCTTCGCCTGGATTTAGTTCTACTCCAATACTCTGAGCCTTAGCATTAATACAAAACAGACTAATGCTTAAAACAATTATACCAATAATAATCTTTCTATTCCTCAATGTAATGCTTTATTCAACAACAATTATAATACAATAATAAAACAAGATTTTTTAAAATCATATAAATATACATTTTTTAATAAACTTATTGACAACTAGCAAGTAAATTTCTGCAATGTTGATAAACTTTTAAGTTGCTTAGGCTGTTTAATAATTGAAAAATTCTATATTTGTAATAACAAAAAAATGCATATATGTCAGTTTTAAAAGTTGGAGAGAAAGCCCCTGATTTTATTGGGAAGAATCAAAATGGAGAATACGTAAAACTACAAGATTTTAAGGGTAAAAAATTGATTTTATACTTTTATCCAAAAGACAATACACCAGGTTGTACGTCTGAAGCTTGCGATTTAAGAGACAATTATAATATGTGGCTTAGCAAAGGATATCAAGTAATTGGTATTAGTCCTGATAGTGAAAATTCTCATATTAAGTTTATTGAAAAATATAATTTACCTTTTGATTTGATAAGTGATACAGAAAAAACAATTTTAAAATCTTATGGTGCTTGGGGCGAGAAGAAAATGTACGGAAAAACATACGAAGGCGTATTGCGTACTACATATATTATTAATGAGAATGGAATTATTGAAGAAGTTTTTACAAAAGTAAAAACCAAAGAACATACAAAACAGATATTATCACAAATAAATTAAAAATATAATAATGGCAAAAACAAGCGACAATATTAAAGCAGAAAAGATGAAAGCCGTAGAATTGGCTATGGGGAAAATAGAAAAAGATTTTGGTAAAGGAGCTATTATGAAAATGGGTGATCAGGCTATAGCCGATGTTGCAGTAATACCTTCAGGCTCTGTATCACTTGATTTAGCACTTGGTGTTGGAGGCTATCCACGCGGAAGAGTAATCGAGATTTTCGGTCCTGAATCTTCTGGGAAAACCACATTGGCAATTCATGCAATAGCCGAAGCTCAAAAAGCAGGAGGTATTGCTGCCATTATTGATGCCGAACATGCTTTCGATAGATTCTATGCCGAGAAGCTGGGTGTTGATATAGCAAATTTGTTAATATCGCAACCAGACAATGGCGAACAAGCTCTCGAAATAGCCGATAATCTTATTCGTTCTGGTGCAATTGATATTATTGTAATCGACTCGGTTGCAGCACTTACTCCCAAAGCCGAAATTGAAGGCGAAATGGGAGAATCGAAAATGGGACTGCAAGCTCGTTTGATGTCGCAAGCATTACGTAAGCTTACTGCAAATATCAACAAAACACAAACTACCTGCATATTTATCAACCAACTTCGCGACAAAATTGGCGTTATGTTTGGAAACCCCGAAACAACTACAGGTGGTAATGCTCTTAAATTTTATTCAACCATTAGAATTGATATAAGAAAAATTGGACAACTAAAAGACAGCGATGACGCCACAGGAAACAGAACACGTGTAAAAATTGTTAAAAACAAACTTGCACCACCTTTCCGAAAAGCCGAATTTGATATATTGTATGGAGAAGGTATCAGCAAAATCGGAGAAATAATTGATATTGGTGTTGAAGCTGAAATAATTAAAAAAAGCGGATCATGGTTTAGCTATGGTGATACTAAACTCGGTCAAGGAAGAGAAGCCGTAAAAACACTTTTAGGCGACAATCCCGAACTGTGTACAGAGTTAGAAGAAAAAGTTAAAAATCATATTGCAAAATAAATATTAAATGAAGAAATTCTGTTTTCGCAGAATCGCTATACTTTTTGTAGTTGTTTTGTTTTTTGTTTCATGCAACACAGGAAATAAGAACAAAAGCACAGAAACTAATACTATTTCTGAAACAAACGATACTGTTCAAATTATACAAAATCTCTCTGACGAAATTAGAGAAAATCCACGAAATCATAAACTGTTTGCTAAAAGAGCAGAACTGCAATATGCAAGCAATAATGTGCCTGAAGCTGTTAACGATCTCGAAATTGCTTTAAAATTAGACTCCCTAAATCCTAATTATTTAATTAAAATTAGTGAGTATTATTTAAGCATGGGTAGAAGCGGAAAAGCTTTAGACGCACTACTGAAATGCGTAAAATATTACCCAAACAATAGAGAAGCTCATTTTAATTTAGCTCATATTTATTTCTACGTTGAGCAATATAAAGATGCATTAAACGAAATTAGTATTATTGAAAAGCAAAACAAACAAAATGCAGACACATATTTTCTTAAAGGTTTAATATATCGAGAAAATGGAGATAATACAAATGCAATCCATAATTTTAGAAAAACTCTTGAATACAATACAGAACACTGGGAAGCTCATAATTTACTAGGACTAAGTTTTTATGAATTGAACGACCCTCTGGCAGTAGAGTATTTCAATACTGCGGTTCGGTTATTTCCTGATAATTATGAAATCTGTTTAAATTCGGCTATTACCTTGCAAAAGTTTGGAAAAATTCAAGAAAGTATATCGCAATACAAAAGTTTAATTGAAAAATTTCCTGATAGTTTTAATGCAAGATATAACTTGGGATATGTTTACCTAGTCTTTACCGAAAGCTATAATCTTGCTATTGAACAGTTTACAAATGCATTGAAAATTGATTCTATGTCGGGAGAAACTTATTACAATAGAGGATATACTTATGAGTTGATGGGTAAATTAGACTCGGCTAAGGCAGATTATTATAAAGCTCTGGAAATTATTCCAAATTACGATCTGGCAATCGAAGGATTAAATAGCATAGATAAGAATTATTGAATTAACAATACGCTTACTTTTAAATTATTAAATAGTATTATATCATGATGAAAATTAAACTGTCTCTTTTAGGATTATTTCTAATTGCTATTGCAATATCATGCAATCAGCAACAAGATAACAAAATGATTAATAATTTCAGCATTGATGTTTCTCTCTCTGAGGAAGAAATTGCAGAAGGGATTCTTACACCTGAAATTTTGTGGAAATTTGGTAGAATTGGTGAAGTTCAAATTTCAAAAGACGGTAAAAATATCATTTATACTATTTCAAATTATTCATTAGAACTTAATAAGGGTTTTACTCATATTTATAAAATCCCTATTAATAATGGCAAACCCACTGCTCTTACTTCGGGTAAATTTAGTTGTTTTAATCCACGATGGATAAACAACGACGAACAAATTGCTTTTATCTCTACCGAAGAGGGAGTGCCACAAATTTTTATAATGAATTCAGATGGTTCTGATAAACAGAAAATTTCTGAAGTAGAATCAGGTATAAATAGTTTTGAATTTGCACCTGATCAAGATAAATTACTTTTCTGTTCTGATGTTAAAATTGATAAAACACCTGCTGATATTTACCCTGACTTACCGGAAGTAAATGTAATTATAGCTGAGGATTTAATGTATCGCCATTGGAATGCTTGGCACGATTATGCTTACAGCCATATTTTTGTTGCCAATTATGACAATAATACATTAACTAATGTAAGCGACATTATGGAAGGTGAAGCTTATGATGCTCCTTTAAGCCCATATTTCGATAATACTGAAATTACATGGAGTCCAGATGGGAAATACATTGCCTATACTTGCAAGAAAATGCCTCGTTTTCAATATGCACTAAGCACAGATTCTGATATATATCTATATAATACAGAAACCGAAGAAACCAAAAACATTACTGAAGGAATGTTAGGATACGACAAATATCCTGTATTCTCTAATAATATGGAATTTATTGCATGGCAAAGTATGCAAACACCCGGTTACGAATCAGATAAAAACAGGTTAATGATAATGAACCTTACTACAGAAGAAAAGGAAGATTTAACAAGAAATTTTGATCAAAATGTTTCACACTTGGTATGGAGTAAAGATGATAATTTTATTTACTTTATTAGTGGATATCATGCTCGTCATCAGATATATAAAATAGACAACAACAACAGAAGTGTAACACAAATTACAAATGGTGATCACGATTATTTCTATTTTGATCTTTTTGGAGAGGATAGTATTATTGCCAATAAGATGAGCATAAAACAAGCTACTGAGATTTATATTGTTGATAATGAAGGTAGCGAAACTCAACTTACTCACACAAATCAACATATTTACGATAATATTGAAATGGCTGACTTCCAAGAGAAATGGGTTACTACCTCAGATGGTAAGCAAATGTTAGTTTGGTTAATTTTACCACCAAATTTCGATAGTACTGCTCAATATCCTGCAATTTTATATTGTCAAGGAGGTCCCCAAAGTGCTGTTAGTCAGTTTTGGAGTTACAGATGGAATTTTCAAATCATGGCGTCTAACGGCTATGTTGTGATTGCACCAAACAGAAGGGGGCTACCAAGTTTTGGACATGAATGGAACGCCCAAATATCAGGCGACTACGGTGGACAAAATATGAAAGATTATTTAACTGCTGTTGACGAAATGAAAAAATTAAGCTTTATTGATGAAGATAGAATTGGTGCTGTTGGTGCAAGTTATGGCGGATTTTCTGTTTTCTGGCTTGCCGGACATCACGAAGGAAGATTCAAAGCTTTTATTTCGCATTGTGGAATGTTTAATCTCGAAAGTCAATATGCAGCTACCGAAGAAATGTTTTTTGTAAACCACGATTTAGGTGGAGCGTATTGGGAAAAAGATAATCAGGTTGCAATGAATTCTTACGCAAATTCACCTCACCGGTTCGTTGACAAATGGGATACTCCAATACTTATTATTTCGGGTATGTACGACTTTAGAATTCCTTATACCGAAAGCATTCAGGCTTTTAATGCAGCTCGTTTAAACGGAGTAGAAAGCAAATTATTAATTTTCCCTGAAGAAACTCATTTTGTTTTAAAACCACAAAACTCAATTTTATGGCAACGTGAGTTTAAAGCTTGGCTTGATAAGTATTTGAAATGAAAACATATTAAAATATGACAATCGGATTATATTTCGATTCAATTTATTAAAATTTAATATTTTAGGTATTAGCGATTAAAAAAATCTTGTCGGATTTTATTAATTCTTCTTTGCACAAGAGTAAATAATTATTTAAATATCTCATTAACCCGCATTATTCTTGGCTGGCTCGTAACAAGTTGTTAGTCTAAGGATTGGCACGGTGCTTATGGTTTTATTATTAGCCAAATTTTGAGAAAGCTTACAATTATCTTTGTGCATCTGCTTCGTTGCAAAA
>Ga0334901_1000724_pt1 | contig 41664 bp, 41 predicted proteins | sample GraSluR3_MG_3_FD_207216 | JGI IMG/M metagenome (GOLD analysis project Ga0334901, IMG submission 207216) | Sludge microbial communities from methane-producing bioreactor in Wageningen University, Netherlands - Granular Sludge_15_08-R3 | ecosystem: Engineered > Bioreactor > Anaerobic >...
TGTTGCATAATCTGAATATAAGCAAAATTTGTCAAGAAACAATTCAATGGAAAAAGGTCGGCACCCTTTTCTCTAAGAGCTTAGATACTGCTACTAGCTTCTAAGGATTAAAAATTGAACAGTCTCAACTTATTAAGTATTATTTTTTTAAAATAATATCTATAACATAATTGTCAATTTATCCGGAGAAACCACAAAGAATTTTATTATGTGTTTGTGTTTAATGCTTTCTTCAGCACTAGGACACTGGATTAATGGCTGTGAAAAACACTTAAATATTCTTCAAGCTTCCAACTTGTAGTTTTTTAACTTATTGATTGAAAGAGATTTGTGCCTTTATATACAAGCAAGGATGCTCGAGCAACATTAATTTTGAGACAGCCTTAATAATTAACTCTTTTTATAGTCTTTAGGATTAGGTGATTTAACAACAAAAAATTCTAAGATTTCATCATCAGTATTACTTATATTCATTTTAATATTATAAGGAACATTTATAAAACTATGATGAGGATACTTATGTGCTTCTTGTTCAGCTAATCGAATAGTCAAAGTTCCATGTATAACAATAAGATATACATTGGAATTAGAAAAGTGTTCCGGTAAACATTCATTCTTTTGTAAAACCATATGGTTAAGATTGATATTTTCATCATCAATTATTTTCTCGATAGTTTTAGTAATACTATCAGTGTAGTTATAATGTTTTTCTATCATAATATACTCCTTTTATGTTAGTGATTAATAACATAATAATCGAAATTATTAGATATGCAATTTTTTTCTTATCTTTATCCTGAAATCATTATTTTATATTTTAGCATAAAATTTTTAAGAATAATACAAGAGACCTCCAGGATGCTTTAAAGCATCCTGGAGGTCCCTTGAAGCTTAGCTGAAAATACAAGCTTGTAATGTAATGAATAGCAACAAGTAAGCTTAAAAATATCCAAAAACTTCTTTATTGCTTTACATAAAAAAATTATAAAAGTTCTGCGATAGCTGAACTAAGTTTATTGATGGTAAAAGGTTTTTGTAAAAATTTATTTACACCTTCATCCATAGCTTGTTTAGCTCGTTCATCTTGTCTAAATCCCGAAGCCATTAATACTTTTATTTTTGGATCAATTATCTTTAATTGTCTATAGGTTTCAATTCCTGAAAGTATAGGCATAGACATATCAAGAATAACTAATTTAATTTTATCAATATTATTTTTATACAAATCAATACCTTGTAACCCATTTTCTGCTAAAAGGAAATCATATCCACATTCTGAGAGCATTTCTTTATAAGTTTCTCTAATCATTTGTTCATCATCAATCACTAAAATAGTTCCTTGACCCTTAATTAAATCATCAGAGACAGATTGAGTTTTAAGCGATATCTTTTCTTTGGGAACAGGTAGATAAATATTTACAGTTGTTCCTCTATTTAATTCTGAATATAAATCAATAAATCCATTATGTAATTGGATTATACTATAAACCATAGATAAGCCTAATCCCGTACCTTTACCTTTTTCTTTAGTAGTAAAGAAAGGATCAAATATTTTATTAATTATTGAGTTTTCAATACCAACCCCGGTATCAGAAACAGAAATAATCCAATATTCTTTATTAATAAATGCTTCAGGATGTTTCTTATATAAATGTTTATCCATAATGATTTTATCAATTTGGACACTTAAAACACCACCTTGAGTAGTTTCTTGTTTTTTCATAATTGTCATTGCATGAGCAGCATTAACACATACATTGAGTAAAGATTGCTCGATTTGATTGATATCAGCGTAAATTATACATTCTTCAGGATAGTATTTAAAATCAAGGTTTATTGATTTATCGAAGGTATTTTTACTTATTTTTTCTATACTATTAATAGCCATATTTAAATCAAAATATGTAAAATTAGATTCTTGTTTGCGTGATAAAGTCAATAAATTATTAACCATATCCGATGCTCTAATCGAACATTTATCAATTATAACGATATATTCTAAGAGTTTATCCTTAATAATATTTAAATCTTCGGAACCTTTAACTCTAAGTTTTATTAGAGACATAGTACCAATAATACCACCTAATACGTTATTGAAATCATGAGCAATACCTCCGGCAAGTGTGCCAATAGTTTCCATTTTTTGAGATTGTCTTAACATTTGTTCAGTTCTTTCAAGTTTTGTTATGTCATCTAATCTGATAGCTGTACTCTTTTCACCGTTTTCAGTAAGAGGAAATATGGATACATCCATAAACTTTTCTTCGCCGTTTTTGATTAATTCACGTTTATATTCAAAAACCATATTTTCATCAATAGAATCATTACAATTTTCTTTAAATTTTGATAAATGGGGTAAAATATCCCAAAGATTCTTTCCTAAAGCATCAATAGCATTTATACCAAAATATCTTACTGCGGCTTCATTCCATTCATTTATTATTCCTTCATCATTGATAGATATTAACATAGATGGCATTGAATTTATTATATTTTTTAGATATTGTTTAATTTTTAGAATCTCTAAATTAGTATTTTTTATTTGCACAATATATTCAAAAATCTCTTTTCTTTTTTGTTCAAAGGCATTATAAAGGATATAAATTTCATCAAAGCTTTCAAAGCTTATATCATACTCTTGAACATCTTTTTCAGTTTCCCATCCTTGAACAACATCTAATAATTTTTTTAAAGGTTTAAAAATATAAGATATCTGCAATCTTGTTTTAAGAATAAATATAAGTATCAAAAGAAGAATTATATAAGGATAAAATCGCTTAAATTGGGTTAAGATTTCATATAACCTACTTGCCGGAGTAAGTATTACCAAATCATTATCCAAAACTGTACTTTTAATGCGTGAGTTAAAAAATGTCTTATTTCCAAAATATTTACTTACATCATCTTCAGGTAAAATACTAAAAGGCAAATTTTTCTCAGTACTTGTAACTATAAAACCGGTTTCAGTAGCAATAATAATTATATTATTTTCATATTTTGATATCTGTTTTAACATCTTATTAAACAATTCTATACTCACTCTTGAAGCAATAATTGTTTGATTAATTTTTTTTGCGATATATATACTCAATCCTGTTTTATCGGGACTTATATATATATTAGAATATACAACTTCATTATCAGGGATATCTTCAAAAAATGATATCACCTTGCTGTAAGCAAAATTATATCCTACAAAAATCCCACTATTTTTTTCTTTTTTTAATACATCTATAATCGTAAAATCATCATCTAAAATAAAAATATCCGAGAAATTGTAATTTTCTAATTTATCAATATTCCAATCTAAATTATTTATAAAATTTTCAAATTCTTTAATTCTTGTATCAATTATACTTCCAATAATTAAATCAATCTTCTTAGTCTCATTTAACTGATTTTTTTGAAAGTCATTTTCAATTTCAAATATAACAACATAAACATTAACTAATAATATTATAACTATTATAACCAAACTTATAAAATCGATAAGTAAAAAGGTTTTTTTTGCAGATTTCATTGTTTAAATTCCTTTAATATATCATTGATAAAATACAAAGATGCTTCAATATCTCCATAATTATTAAAAATAATTTCTCCGAATTGTGTAGAAAAGACTCTTTTTTCTAAAAGAAAATCTTTTATTTCTTGAGGTGATTTATTTCCATTTCTTATTGCCTCATAAATTATTTCTAATGCTGAATAAACATTAAAACTAATATAAGTTGGGAGTTCGCCAAATTTGTTTTGATAATCATTAAGGTAATTAATAATATTTTTATTTTCTCCATAAGGTGGATAATGAGAAGCAATTATGCTTTGTTTAATAGTTTGACCGGCAGTTTCTAAAAGCGTTGGAGATTTCATCCAAGCAGTGTATAATATTGGTATTTTGGGTTTAATATTATCAACAAGTTGAGCAATATTTCCTGCATTAACTTGATAGCCTCCAATGAGTAAATATAAACTATCAAAATCAAAAACTTCAATCTCTTGTCTCAGTGAATCAAGATTAAGGTTTGCAATACTAATATCAATAAGATGAACAGAATTTAATTTTTGATATTTTAAAAAATATTTCAAAGCAGGCTCAGTATATGCAAAATTATCTGTATCTCTTATGACCAATAAATCGTTATAATGTTTATTTGTAAATTCTGCCATACTTTTTTGTTCACTTATAACATCTTGAACATTTCGAAAGATAAAATCATCCTTGCCGGATATCTCGTCTGTTGTTGCTCCTGTCACAAAACAAAAAACCTTTTCATTATTTATCATCTCTTCTAAAGCTATTACGCAACCGGAGATATGACTGGTAATCAAAATATCTATACCATCTGAGCGCATCTTATTAAATTGAATAATAGATTCATTAGGTTCCCATTGATCGTCATAAGCATAAATTTCAAGATCTTTAATATTATTTTTTTCAATAAATAATTTTCCTGCATTAATTTCACTTGAACCGACAATTGAGGCAGAGCTTAATTTTGTCATAATAGCAATTTTAATCTTTTCTTGTTTGGCACAAGTACATAAAACTATGCTTAATATTATAATAAATAAGTATTTTATATGTCTCATTATTACCTCCGCATATATTATATTTAAAAAAAATCTGATTGTAAAGTTTTTTTTTCAAATAATGATTTTTTAGATATATCTACATATTAAAATGATATTTTTTAAAAGTTAAAATAGAATACATAACAGCAATTCCAATTTTTAACTACATTAATTATCAGTGAAATACAAACTAAAACTTATGATGGCATTATATATGCTTTATATAAAAATAAAATGATTGGAGGAGAAAATGAAAAACTTAAAAAAAATCATATTAATCCTAATAGCGATTGTCTCAACAATTATCCCCTTAAGATTAGTTGCTAATGACGCCTATGTTGACTCTAATTCATCAATCACCGTTTATAGTAACGATGAAGAAGACGTTGAGCTAGCAAATGACATTAGGAAAGCAGTACAAGACATTAAAGACGAAATTATGAGTGTTACAGAAGATGAAGATTCATATAACAATTCAGAAGAAGATTCTGAAAATACTATTGATTCAAAATTTGAAAAACCGTATTTGGGAGTTTATACAAGTAGTATTACCCTTGATAAAGCTAAAGAATTAGGTTATCATTCCAGATATTACGGAGTATTAATCACCGGTACGAGCAATAATTCCCCGGCTCGTCTTTTCAGATTAGTAAACAATGATATATTAATGTCCATCAATGATACTCAAATTCTTAACGACAAGCATCTTTCACAACTTATTGAAAGTTATTACGTTGGCGATGTTGTAACCTTAGAACTTTTTAGAGACGGTAAAGTAATAACTATGGATGTAGAATTAGGTTCACGAAATAAAAAATATACAAAAAATGGAGAATCAACAACTCCGGAACCAAGTAAATCTGTTAAAACTAAGCATAGTACAGGCTTTGGTGGCGGTACTTGGATGCCGATTTGGTATCAACTTGATATGGATGACATAAACGGGTTAATTACAAATATGCATTTCAGTCCTCTTGATGATGAAGGTATATTTTTGAGTGGCGGTGGTGGAAAAATTACTATTGGCAAAGGATACTTTCTTGGATTAATGGGAGCTGACTATAGTATTAACAGAAAAACTAATGTTCTTGTAGGTCCGGAAGAAAAAAATGTAATCAGAAGAATGAGCTATAAAAATAATTTTTGGGGATTTTCTTTAGATAAACGTTATGCAATAAGTTCAAAAATAATCTTTTCTCCGGGATTTATGATTGGTGGAGCAAGCCAACGCCTTAGTTTTTCTCAAACTGATGGAGATTATGACTGGGGTAATCTCAATAATGATATGAATAATAATTACAATAGTTATGCCTCCTTCAAAAAAACCTATATAGCTATCCAACCAAGAGCTGAAATTATGTACCGCCTCTTGAGTTGGTTAGCTATTAGAGGTGAAGTAGGATATTTATACGGCTATTCTCTTCATCAAGACTGGAAAACAACCCTAACAGGAGATACTTATGAGACAAAAAATTCACCAAATACCCCTTATAAAGGTCTCACTTTTAGTATTGGTCCTTGGTTTGGATTTTAACCAATTTTTTAATCATAAAGAGCGGAATTAACTCCGCTCTTTATGCTATTTAAGGAGAAATAATGTCATCTGAAATCACATTTGTAGAATATGTTATTACTCAATTGTCTTCACTAGATGATGTGAGATATAAAAAAATGTTTGGTGAATATGCAATCTATTATAAAAATAAAATAGTTGCTTTGATTTGCGACAATCAGTTCTTAGTAAAAATTACTAAGCAAGGAGAGGATTTTATCAAAAATTATGAAACAGCTCTCCCTTATCCCGGAGCTAAACCTTGTTTCTTAATTGATGAAAAACTTGAAGATAGTGATTTTTGTTCTGAACTTATCCGAATTACTTATTCTGATTTACCTGAGCCCAAAATAAAAAAAAGAAAAGCAAACTTTAACTCATAGAAAAGTTAATTTTCTATTTACCTTAATAAGGCTATTACATAATTTTGTTATGCGAGCATTCCTACTTATAACTACAAGCCTGAAGAAGCTGTTTCAAAATGCAGAACAGTTCTACAAGCATCCTTGCTTGTAGTTTTCTAAAATATTGGATACACGTGATTTATGTTTTTTAGTGCAAGCAGGGATGCTCGCACAACGTTAATTTTTTAGACAGTCTCTTATAACTACAAGCCTGAAGAAGCTGTTTCAAAATGCAGAACAGTTCTACAAGCATCCTTGCTTGTAGTTTTCTAAAATATTGGATACACGTGATTTATATTTTTTAGTGCAAGCAGGGATGCTCGCACAACGTTAATTTTTTAGACAGTCTCAGAAAACTAATATAACAATGATATTATTCAACAATCATTTAAATAGTCACTCTTCATATTCTCTACAAAACAATAGAATTAAACATTTTTTGATATTATAACAAAAAATCCTTGACAAAAATTATTACTATTCAAAGATTTAAAAAAAAATAATCTGGAGAATCAATGAGTAAACAAAATAAAGCCTTTAATTTATTTAATACTAATTGTAATTGTGCCCAAGCAGTTTTACTTACATTTGCAGAGGAAATAAATATTGATTTAGAATTAGCTAAAAAGATAAGCTTTCCTTTTGGAGGAGGACTTGGTCGTTCCGGAAACATTTGTGGAGCAATCACCGGAGCAATAATGGTTCTCGGACTTAAATACGGGGATAAACTAAATAAAGATCAAATGTATCAGTTGACAAGAAAGTTTATTAATCAATTTCATAATGAATTTGAACAAATAGATTGCAAGCTGTTAACAGGCTTTGACTTATCTATTCCAGAGCAAAGCATTAAAGCAAGTGCACAAAATATTTCAGAAACACATTGCTCTAATTATATCAAAAAATCAGTAAGCTTATTAGAAACATTATTTAATAATTTTGAAAACGAGCAATATTTTTTTTAAATCATCTATAAACAAATATTTCATACTAAATTTAACATAAAGCATATTTTCATTGGAGGCATAGTGCGTAGATTATTAATAGTTTTTTGTATCTTAATAAAAAGTTTAATCCTTTTTTCAACAGCAACTGATCAACTTCAATTTGCAAAAAAACTCTTTTCAGATAAACTTTATGATGAAGCTTATCTACAAATAGATCAATTAATATCTGATTATCCAAATGCTCCTGAAATCAACGAAGCAAAACTTATTATAGCTCAAATATACTTTGCTCAAGAATCATTTCAAGAAACAAGAATGCAACTAATATCTTTACTTAGAAATCCTTTTAATCTTAGTTATGAAATCAGAGTTAAAGCTTTTTATCTCTTAGCAACTGTATATTATAATGAAAAAAACTACCAACAAGCTATAGATAACTATGAAAAGCTATTTCTCGATTATAAAGACTCTAATGAAGCCGTTCAATCAATAAATCCTTACTTAGATTGTTTTTACCAATTAAATGACTACCAACTAATGATTGTAAAAAGTAGGGATCTACAAAAACTTTGGGACAATGATAATATCCAAGCAGAATTATTATATATACAAGCAAAAGCTTATTTTGCTAATAATATGCCGAAACAAGCAAATAATGCCATTCAAGATATTAGAACAAAATATACAGAAACTGAAAGTGCTTGGAAAGCAATTGAACTACAAATACTCTTAATCGAAAAAGAAAAAGGCGAAAAAATAGCCTCTGAAAAATTAGAAGAAATTCTTTCTAAACCAATCTCACGGACAATGGAAGAAAAACTTTCTTGGATGCAAGTCAAATACTATCTAAAACTCAATCAAAACATTAAAGCAAAAAATAAAATTGATTTTATGGTAAATAAGTTTACTCTATCTGAAAACCTTAATGATTACTTACTCGTGTGGATGCAGACAATGACTTTAGATAAAAATCCACAACCCATACTTGAAAAAGAAGATCTGATAATCAATGCAAATAAAAATAAAAATACTTATCTAAAAGCAATTTACTACCTATCTAAAACTCATTATTTAGCTCAAAATTACTGGAAAGCAAGAAATTATCTTGATGAACACATTACTCAAATACAAACAGATTCCTTATTATTTGACTATAAATATCTCTATGCACAAATCTATAGCTCTCAAGGACAGTATAAAAATAGTATTGAAACATATAATTCATTACTTAATCAATTTAATCATCTTGGTAATAATTATAAAATTTTTATGCAATTAGGTAATATATTCCTTAATCAATATAATCAAGAAACTCAAGCACTTAACTACTACAGACAAGCAACTAATATTGCTAATAACACTAATGAATCTTCTGATGCCTTACAAAAAATGGCAACTTGTTATGAAATACTCGGTCAATATAACGAAGCTCTTTGGGCCTTAATGCAAATACCTATTGAAAAAATTGACAATCAAAGAATTAAAGACAACATAATGAATAAAATATCCTTGATTCAAATCTTTTATTTATCAGAAACTCAACAAGCATTTACAAATTTTATGTTACGTAACTATCAAACTAATAATGCTTTACAAATCATTGATTTCAGTACCATCCTTGCGATGGACCTTAAACAATTTAATGAAGCTCTCAAACTTATTGAAAATTTAGTTACTTATAATGCTAATATTGAAAAGACAAAATTACATTTTCTATTCGCTTATAAATATCTATTAGAAGCTAATGATTCAAATTCTAAACAATCTCTAAATAATGCTACTACAGAAATTTCCGGAATAGGTGAAAACATTAATGATGAAGATAAGTATCTTTTTTCAGCATTCACTAAATTTATTAACAATAAAGCCAAAATAGAAGATAATAATCTTCAAGATGTGATTAATTATGTAAATTCTGAACCCCTCAATAACTCAGGAATAAATTTCCGGAATTTCTTTAACTACCAATTATGGCAATACTATAACAATGAGCAAAATTATAATAAAATGATAGAAATTGCCCTTACAATAAAAAAAGATACTTTCGTTAGTGATTTAGACTATCAAAGAGTAAATATATATCTCGCAGATTATTACTACTCACAAAATAATTACCAACAAGCTATAAACTTCTTTAACAAAACTCCTCGATATCTTAGTTTAGCAAACGTTGATTATTATTATAAATATGCAATGTGCCTTTATAAACTTGATAGTAAAGAAAAATCATTAGAATTATTACAAAAACTTGTCCTCAATAATGCTGAACATCCAAGTTTAAATAATGCTCGAGATATGATAGTAAATTATTGGATAGAAAATAATAGATACCAAGACGCCTTAGATATATTAAATCAAATACCACCACTCCTAAGAACTGATGCTGATTATAGGTATTTTGTAAATTTATATAATAAATTAAATGATTCCCAAAAAGAAAAAAATGCACTCCTGTATATTCAAGAAAAAAATATCGAAGAATTGAATCGTTTAGCTCAATTACATCTTATAACTAATGATGTAACTATGGCTGAATATACATGGAATGATGTATTGAAAAAAAATCCACCTGCTAAATATAAACTCAATGCTCTCGCTAACTTAGCAAATTTAAAATATACTAATGAAAAATATGCTGAATCAATGCTTTTTTATGATCAATTCTTTGAGATATTAAATAATCATCATGAAGAAATCACATTAGATTTTCAGCCAAATACTATGGCAAAAGAATTTATTATAGCTTCCTACCTTTCAAATAATCGCCCAAAAGCAGAAAGCTTAATAAAATCTTTAAAAGATTATATTAATAAAAATGATTTATTAATTGCAGAAATAAAGTTAAATGAGGGCATTTATTATGTTAATATGGACCCTAAAAAAGCAAATAAACCTCTCACTCAGGTAATTGAAGACGGAAAAATTCCGGCAGAATTAGCTTTTAAAGCTCTTTTCTGGAGAGGTGTAAATTATATTCAAGATAATAAAGATGAACTTGCAGAAAATGATTTCCTCACAGCCTTACATACAACAAATGCGGATTTACAAAATCAAATTCGTTTGAAACTTGGAACAATTTATCTTAATAAAAATGAATTAGATAAAGCACTCGATTATTATTATCAAGTAATAATAAACGATAAACTTGGTCCCCTTTCAAAAGATGCCGCTCATAACTTTGCAGTTATTGCTCGCCAAATGCAAGACTGGGAAAAAGTTATTTCCGCATATAGATTAATTATGGATAGATGGGGACAAAGTCACTTAGATGCAGAAACAAGACTAACTATTGCCTTTTCTTACTACCAAGCCAAACAATACGACCAAGCCATCAATCTCTTTAACCAACTCCTTAATGAACTTGAAAACGATGAATTAAAAGCAGAATCTCAATACTGGGTCGCAGAATGCTACGTAGGCAAACAAGCACTTAATGAAGCTGTTACAGCATTTCTTAAAGTAAGATACTCTTATGAAAAATTCGGCCAATGGGCAGGCCTTGCAGAACTCAGACTTGCTGAAACATACCTAAAACAAGGTCAAACAGAAAAAGCTTCTCAACTCTTTAATGAGATTATTAGAGTTTATGGTGCTAATAGCGATTTAGGTAAAGAAGCACGTAAATATCTCGAACAATAACAATAGGTATTTAATAATTATGACTTTATTAAAGCTGACATACTAATATTATTAGTTGCTATACTTTATTATTAAACAAATGTTTAACTATGCTGATCAAGAGATTATTATAATTATTTCAAAAAAAAGTTGACATCAAAACCTATAACTACAATTATTGACCTCATAAGTGCGCCCATGGCTCAATTGGATAGAGCATCTGACTACGGATCAGAAGGTTTGGGGTTCGAATCCCTATGGGCGTGCCATTTTATAAAATTATTTAATTATTTATATGTTAATAATCTTTACTCGTAAAAAAGTAATTAACAGATTAAATCCAAATCCATTAATTTGTAAGACAATGATGGGATAATATGATGAAAAAACTCTTACAGTACCTTTTCATAACCATTTTATCAAATAAAAAGTGACAGGTGAAATTGCATTTTTTGCCAGGCCTAATTGCATATTTTTTGCTCTTTTTGGACATTTTAAAACCATAAACATCTAAATTTCATATAATTAACTTAAAAAATCGCTTTTACAAAAGTGACAGGCTCATTGCATTTTTTGTCAAGCATTTCTGCATTTTTTGTCAAGTTGAATTGCATTTTTTGTCAAGCGAAACTGCAAATTTTTTCTATGCAATTATCTTACTTTTTATCAATTAGTTAAGTACTAAAAATGGCTGATTTAAAAGTGACACCCTAATTGCAAATTTTTTAAGAATCATAGCATATTTTTAAAGTTTTTTCTTGACAAAAGCTTTAGAAAACAACATTGTAATAATACAATATTTTGTATTTAGAGGTAAATTTATTATGACTATTTCAAGTAGAATAAGGAAAATGCTTTGGGCAAGATCAGCAAATAGGTGTGCAATTTGTAAAATAGTATTAATCTCAGATAATAAAAAATTACAATGTCAAAACATTGGAGAAGAATGCCATATTATTAGTAAGAAAAGTAATGGACCTAGACACAAAATGAATATTAAAAATTATGATGTATATGAAAATCTAATTCTATTATGTAGAAATCATCATAGAATAATTGATGAGAAAAATAATGAATACTCAATAGAAAAATTAAAAGAAATAAAAAAAAATCATGAAGAGTGGGTAAATACATCTTTAAATGAAAATTCAAAAAACTCAAGTAATTCTAATTCATTATTCTTAAAAAAAGTCACTTCGGGAAATGAATTATTAAGTATAATAAGCAATGTAGACGGTTATAGGTATAATTTTGATGAAGTTTCAAATAACAATGAAGGATTGTTTTTAGATAGTATTATTCAAAAAATTATAAATTTCGGAGAAGCGATTAATAACGATATTGATTCAAATTCAGCACGAATAGCTTATGAGCTAACTGAAACATTAAAAGAATTAAACGAAAAAGGATATTTTATTTTCGGAGAAAAAAATGCTAATTATTGTGATAATAATTTAAAAGTAAAAGATTTTATAGTTGCTGAACTGATTATTAGTAAAAAAGACAATCCTAATATAATCATTGTATAAAAATTGAAAAAAGTATTTTTTTTATATTATTAACAGAATCATTGTTAATTTGTGAAAGCTGACAAGAAATGAAATCTGATAACGAACTACGATCATCATTCATTTCGTCATAATGACAAATAATTTTATCAGATAATATTTTTATCGCATTCTTTATGCTCAAATTATTAGACTCACATTTCAAGTATTTATCATTTATAAAAGGGCTATTCAATATTTCATCTATTAAAGCAATATTTTTATCTTTATTAATTAATTTCAAATAGTTTTGGTAAGTATAGTTGTTAACATTATTAATATTTTCAATCAATAACGCTCTTGCTTGAACAATTATCATATCAAAATATGTATAGAATTCCATTTTTACATTATTATCTTTATGAGGAGGCAATAAAGATTCAAGTTTTCTTAATCTAAATAACAATAATTCAATATTAAAATTATAATACTTTATAAAAGTTTCATTTTTTTTATAATCAGGCTTAATTAAATCATCTAGCGCATAATCATCAGTATTTTCTTTATTTTCATCTTTCATATTATTAATATCTCCTTTAATTATATTATATATCATCTACATTATAATGTCAAATTTTTTTAGACTTTCATTCCCTCATAAACCTGAACTTTGCCATCAAAGATAAAAGTTCTGAGAATATTATCCTGATCTGGAGCATGATAAAAAGCATCTTTTAAAAGCAAGTTATCTTTTATCATTTGAGAATGAAGTCCAAGATAAAGGTCAGATTTTTGTATTCTGAACAACATATTATAAAAAGCATTCCAGTTTGGGTCAATCGGTTCGTTGTACCAAGAAGGTGGGTCTTTACTTATAAACCCGGAGTTTACTGCAATAAAACAATGTTCAGGATTAAAAGCATCGCTTTTTATTGTTGCAAAAGAACACTGCATTAACTGAAAATAATATCTACCGGGATAAAGAAAAATGTTTGATTCTATCTTATTGATTCCAGAGCCAAGAGATTTTAAGTTTTCTTTATATATTAAGCTTGGTTTTTCATAAATATCATATTTATAAATTAGAAAAACAGGAGACCCTTTATCTTCTAAAAAAGTCTCCCAGTTACATAATAATACTGGCTTTTTTATGGTTAAAAGCATTCCTCCATCAGTATTAAAGCCTTCTGGTTTATCAGGAGTAGGTTCTCCAATTAAATACTCATTTGTTTGAGATTCAATACTAAAGGCATCAATAGGGTCATTGTCTTGGATAACCTTATGCCACATTATTTAAGTTTCCTTATAAACATATATTGCACCATTATAAGAGACCATTTGCCCATCTTTTCCCGTTGCAGGGAGTGTTGTTACTTTCTCAATTAAATCTCCAGTGTTTAGCGATATATTAGCAGATAAAGCATGTCCATTTATTGCAGTTGAAGTATTGACCTTGCCTGCTAAAGAAGTGGATAAACCACTAATTTTACTTTGTGCAAGTGTTGGTATTCTGGCTTCGTTGAGTGTACCTGCAGTTATTTTACTTGCATCTAAGGAAGGGATTCTATCTGCTCCAAATGTTCCTGCATTGATTTTGGAGGCATTTAATGACGGTATCCTTGCATCATCTAATGTTCCTGCATTAATTTTAGATGCGTTTAAAGAAGGTATTCTGGCATCTGCGAGAGTACCGGAAGTGATTTTGCTTGCATCAAGAGAAGGCACTTGTGAGGAAGGTAAAAGAGAACTTGCATCAAGTTGAGCAACTCCATTTGCTACTCCAAGTTTTGCCTCATCAAGTACTTGTTTCCATGCTCCTGCCATATTTTACTCCTTTATATGATTTTCAAGTTGTTGTAAAATGATAATTGCACCTTCTGTCTTTAATAAGGTGGTTTTTAGTTCTTCAATATTAGCTCTGATTTGTTCGTACTCTTTGATTAGTTCATACTTTTTTAAAGTAATGATTTCTTTGTTATTCATGTTTTCTCCTTTTTAAAAACATACATTATTCCTTGTTTTACAAACATTTGACCTTCATGTGATACTGTCAATAATTTGAAATAGCCCAACATGTGCAAACTTGACATCTCGAATAGAGGCTAAGTCTGTATAGATGAAAGCTTTATAACAGCAGGTTTTTCAATCTCCTGTTTTATTTTGAAACGAGGTTTTCAGCAGAGCGAAATCTGATCTCTGCATATTTGGTCTCAATGATTAATTTTATACTAATTTCTGACATTTATCCTAAAAAAATATTGACATTTCTGATTTGTTGTGCTATATTATATTTATCAAATAAAATAAGGAGTTTTTTATGTTTTCTAATACCTTTACTCATAATAGTAGAACTTTCACTATAATAAAAAATCAAACTGATTTAGGCTTTGATTACACACTGTTTGATGATCAAGACAAAAAAATCTCAAAAATTTCAACTACTAAAGAGATGTATTATGATGCATTAGAATTTGCTACATTTGACATTGAACAAGAAATCATAAATTTCTTTGTTAATGAAGTAAAAAGATATTTCTAAAACCACATCCGTTCATAGAAATTAAAATTTTTTATAGAGCATTTTAAATTTATTGAAATCAAAGGTTTTAATCTCTTTTAAAAGCTCAATGTTAATCGCAATCGGTAAACAAGCAAGTCCCCAAGCGTTAGATTTATGAGTTGATTTTTTGATGTGTATGACTTCATTACCATCAAAATACTTCTTTTTAGCGTTTTTAAAATGTATATAGTCTGGTTAAAAAAAACCATATTGGTCATAATTCTCAACTATCATTATCTGGTTTGGCAGTATTCTTTCCAGACCAACCCACTCGCCTTTGGCATTTCTCATCTTCAATAAAAAGCCATTACCACAAGTCAGATAATATCTTAAAAACTCTGCAAGCAAAGAGGCAGGGTCTTCATTTTCGGGAAACTCAGCCTTGTTAAACCATTGTTTTAGATTTGCATTTTTAACTTCAACCTGCATTAAACTCGTATGAATAAGAGCAGAAACGCAAGCCTCATGATATTCATCAACATCTGTTAAACCAAGCAATTTAGCCATTGAAACAGGTGGTAGTACTACAGTCTTTTTCTCTTGAGCTTTAGAAAGTTTTTTTGTTCCAACATAAGTGTATTTTGACAAATCTACTGCTTCGGTTTTATAGTTCTTTTCTATAAGCTCTATACCTGATAAAATGCCAAGATTATGACTACCTATTCGTCTTACTTTCATTATGTCTCCGTAGTAATACAGGCAATTTTAACTTTTCTTCCTGCATCTGCTCTGGCATTATAGTATTCAACTTTTACAAAGTCTTTCTTAAGCAGTAACTGGTATTCACCCCTGAAAGCCTCTTTTAAAATAAGTATATCAGTATCAGGGTCTTTTGCTTTTTCTGAGGATTGGATAAGGTAAATAGTAAAACTAAATTTACTGTCTAAGTATCTTTTACTTGTTTTTAATATTCCTGTCTCTGACTCTAAAACCACATAAGCAGAAGGAAATGAAACAGGAATAGTATCCTTGTTAAAAAAGATATTGCTTTCCTTTATCCCTGCCTTTTTCAAAGCAGAGACTATATTCATTCTATATATCTGAAACTCTGTTATGCTCATAGATGTACCTGCATAGAATCAAGTTGTTCATAAATCCAGGCTTGTTTATTTTTGATAACCTCAGCAAAGACATTACGAGCAGGTATGCCTTCTCTTTTTATCTTTGCTCTTATCATGTATGCAATCTGTTCATAATTAAGAGGTTTGTCATTTTTATCAAGCCATGAAAGTCGTTTTCTTTCAACCCATTCCTTAAGTGGGTGCAAAGGAGTCCAAGAAGGCACCTTGCCCCCTAAAACAAAAGGTTCGTGAGCTACATTAGAACCAACTGTCAATATAATCGCAGATGTTTTTTTAGTAATCTCATAACCTGTATTTTGATAAAAATCACCTTTATCTCTGATATTCTCTTCTAAAATCTTTCTTCTGGACTCTCCCTCAATCACAGAACCAATAAGATGCAGTCTGCTTTCAAGAGCTTTCCAGATAGCAAGATAAATATCTCTCATAATATTTTCTTCACTCATATTACAACTGCTCTCGTCTTTTTAAATCGCAAAATTGCTTCATTTTTGCCGAATTTTAGCTCTTTTAAACGAGACTTACCATAAGTATTTAAATGAATACTTAAAGTTTCTAAGGCTCTTATTTCTAAATTATTTTTAAAACTCTGAATCTCATGACCAGATAATAATTGTGTGGACTGCTCATCAATACCTGTTGTTTTTATTATTCCACTACCAAGAGTCTTAAGATTTATAAACTCAAGCACTGAAGATAAAAGGTAAAAACAATAAGCATATTTAAACTCGTTTTCATAAGACAGAGCATCAGGACTGTCTGATACTGCAACAAGATAAATGTCTCTCTTAATCGCTTTAAAAAGCCATTGCAGGACATTTGCCTGATGCTCTGAAAATACTTGGTTGTCTGAAAGTTCAGTTGGCAGATTTAACACCCTCAAAACCGTTTCAACATCAACTGGAATCACTGCCATAATCAGTACAACCATAAACTGTTTGGTTTGGAAAGATCAACATCTACATGGATAAAAGTCTTACTAATCCCAATTCTTCTAAAGCCTGCAATGATAAGTCCTTTTAAAATATTAACCCTTTTTTCTCCGGTTGTACACGCAATATCAACTGCAAGCCCCTTAACATGAGAAGAACCTCTTACTCCTCCAACTTTTTCATTATGAACAGCACAACGATATGCACTTGTAAGTATAAATGGAGTTTCAGCAAGCTCTCTTGCAAGTTCAAGTTTGAAAACTAAATTTTTGTCAAAAATGACTTTTTTACAGCATGGGCACTCAAATTCTTTGATTTTAAAGAATCTGATTTCATTCCAATTTAAATTATTTTTATTTTTCATAATGCCATTAAAACACTGATAGGCAATAAAATCAAATTCGCTTGTATATAGTTAGCATAGAAATACGATAATTTATCATAAAAAAAGATTGACTTTTTTAAAAACATAATAGTTAATGACTTAACAAGAGGTACTATGGAAATCATAAAAATGAAAATCAATTTTAAAAGAAGTCATAAAAATAGTTTCTGAAGGAATACTAATGCTAAATCAAATAATAAAGTCTGAGATTGATAAACTCTGGAATAAATTTTGGAGTGGCGGAATTTCTAATCCGTTGATGGCAGTTGAGCAAATTTCTTATCTTCTTTTTATGAGAAGATTGGACGAAGCTGATATAAAGAGAATTGAAACTGCCGAATGGACAGGTGAAAAATACAATTCTCTTTTTAAAGGAGAATTACTTTTACAAGATAGAAAAGAGCCTGTAAAAAAAGAAACTCTTTGTTGGAGCTATATTAAACAGATTCCAGACGAAGAAAAAAAACTTTCTCATATCCATAACAATGTTTTCCCTTATCTTAAAGAACTGAATGGAAGCGAATCACTTTTCACTCATCATATGAAAAATGCTGTTTTTATGATTCCCAAAGCTTCGTTATTAACAGAGGCAATTAATACAATTGAAAGAATTTATAATGAGATTGAAAATGAAGTGCAAAAGGGAGAACACTTTCATGATACTCAGGGCGATATGTATGAATATCTTCTTAATGAGATTGCTCAAGCTGGCAAGAACGGACAGTTCAGAACTCCAAGACACATTATTCAAATGATTGTAAAATTATTGAATCCCCAACTTCATGATTTGATTTGTGATCCTGCTTGCGGAACTGGTGGATTTTTATTGGCTGCTTATCAACAGATTCTCACAAATTATACTTCTAAAAAATATATTAAAGAAAACATTCACGGTATAGAAACAGGAACCAGAGGTGATTTAATTACAGATTTAAATATATGGGAAAGACTCCGTTCGACAACATTCAGTGGATTTGACTTTGATTCCACAATGGTAAGAATTGGTTTAATGAACTTGATGCTACACGGAATCTCTAACCCCCAAATTGACCGAAAAGATACTCTTAGCAAAGATTTCCATCAAGATAGTAAATACACAATTATTTTGGCAAATCCTCCCTTTAAGGGAAGTATTGATAAAAGTGATATAAATGAAAACCTAAACCTGAAAACAACCAAAACAGAATTGCTTTTTGTGAATAAAATTTATAATATGCTCCAGCTTGGTGGCAAAGCCGGTGTGATTGTCCCTGCAGGAGTGCTTTCTACATCCAGCAATGCTTTTATTGACTTAAGAAAAATTTTGGTAGAGCAATGTGAACTACAAGCAGTAATTTCACTTCCTTCCGGTGTTTTTAAACCTTATGCCGGAGTAGCAACCGCTGTTCTTATTTTTGTTAAAGGCGGATCTACAAAAAAAACTTGGTTTTATACAATGGAAAATGATGGATACTCTCTCGATGATAAACGCACCAAGATTACAGGAAGCGACATTCCTGATATTCTGGAAAAATTCCCAAAACAAGAGATTTCTGACAAATCCTTTATTGTTGAGAAAAAAGACATTGTTGAAAATGCTTATTCACTTTTGCCGACTGCCTATAAACCGATAGATTATAAACCTGTTTCATTTCCTTACACTCCGCAAGAATATGTAAAGAAATTGATTGAGATTGAAACAACTATAATGAAAGAACTCAAGAGCTTACAAAATCTCCTTGGAGGTAAAGATGAGTAAGTTGCCGAAAGAGTGGGAAGAAAAAACTTTCGATGAGTTTTTTAATATTCATCCCAAAAGAAAAGGTTTATTGAAAAATGATTATAATGAAAATGGTAGTTATCCAATAGTCGATCAAGGTCAGAACCTTATTTCTGGATTTACAAATGACTCTACATTATTAATAGAAATCAAAGAAATTCCATATATAATTTTTGGTGATCACACAAGAATAATAAAGTACATTGATTTTGATTTTGTTGTTGGAGCTGATGGCACAAAACTGTTAACATCTAAAGACAACATATTACCCAGATTTGCTTACTATCATTTATTAAACAAAAAAGTTCCGAGTACTGGCTATAACAGACATTTTAAGCTTTTGAAAGATTTAAAATTCTACTTACCTCCAACTATACAATACCAAAAACTCATCGTAAAGATTCTCGACCACGCCCACAAGATTATCAAAGAAAGAGAAGAAGCAATTAAACTCTGTGAACAACTTATCGAAGCTGCTTTTTATGAGATGTTTGGTGATCCGGTGAGGAATGAGAAGAAGTTAAAACAAGCAACTTTAGGTAAAATTTCTGAAGCACCACAGTATGGTTTAACTACTTCTGCTACAAAAAATAGTTCAGGTACTCGATTTTTAAGAATTACGGATATTGATGATTATGGTTTTTTAGGCAGAACTGAGTCAGCTTTTGTTACAATAAGCCAAAAAGATATCGAAAAATATAAACTTAATGATAATGATATTGTGATCGCAAGAACCGGTGCAACTGCGGGTAAATCTTATTTACATCGAACAACCGATGAAGACATTGTTTTTGCTTCATATCTTATTCGTTTTCCATTAAAGACAAACCTCATTTTACCAGAGTTTGTTGAAGCATTTTTTCAAACAAGTTTCTATAATGAACAAATCAAAAGATTATCTACAGGTACGGCAAGAGCGAATGTAAATGCGAATACTTTAAAAAAAATAAAAATTCCATTCCCTGAAAGAAAAGATCAGGAAAAGTTTGTTGAATTAATTAACAAAAACAGAAAATTCAAAATTTCAATGCAAGATGCTCTCAAACTGGAAAAACAACAATTTCAGGCTTTATTGCAGGCAGCATTTGAAGGAAAATTAACAGCCCATTTGGATGGTGAAGATGAGTAAGAAGGATTTCAAAGAGTATTGGATTGAGCAAAATAAAACCAAAACTTATTTTCAAGCTTTGATTTCTTGTTCAAATCTGATTACTAAAACGATTCAAAACAAATCAGAGGAAAAAACTTTAGAGATAGCACTTCAAGAAACTTTTGAAATAGATAAATGGGATAAATCCCACTATACAGAATTAATCGAGAAATATGAAGAAAAAGCGGATAAAGATAAATGCCGAACAGAAGCAAATACTATAAAAATAGTTCAAAAAATGGCACAGCTGTTAAGAAATGGGAAACCATTTATTGATTGGGCATTGGGCTTTGGAAATTCGCTAATTGGACTAGATGGAGAGATTTTTGGACAAGATATTAATAGTGATTTAATTGAAATTGCTTCAGCAAATTTATTGATTAACAATGTTTCCCCTAAAAATATTCAGCAAGGTGATTCATTAGAAAGTCCTTTAAAAAAAGATGGTGTTATATTTTTTGATCCTCCAATGGGAGGTCAACATACCAAACCCGACAAATGGAATGATAAAAAGACAAAAGAAATCTTAGGATCAACAACTGGAAAAACTGCTCCTGAGTTACTATTTTTAACATCTTTCTTTCTTCACGCATCAAAGGATAGTTATTTCATTGGTCTTTTCCCTGAATCAATTATTTCCAAAATAAATAATGAAGCTGTAAATTTGCGAAAATTTCTTATCAGACATAGTTTGATGGGATTAATAAAGCTTGAATCTTTGGTTTTGATTGTTGGGAAAGGTATAGAATGGATAAGTGAAGTCAAAGCAAAAGAGTTAAGCAAAGAAGATGAAATACCAATTATTAGGTTTAAAAATAATTTTCCGTTTGCTTCATTTTTAAGCAAAACACATACTTCATTTGATAATTTCTTATGTGAATTGGGAACAGAAAATCTCAAACGAATTTATAAACGTGAAGAACTTAAAAAAGATAATTATGTTATTGAACTGCCTTATGAGATAAATCAGAAAGAACATTTAAGTCTTTCCGAGATTCGAATTAAACTAGAAAGCTCTCTTTCTTCAATTCAATCAGAATATGAAAATCTAAATTCAGAAATTAAAGATGATTTACTAATTGAAACTCATCGGAGAGAATCTGAACCAGAAGCAAAAAACACTGATTGGTTTCTTAAAATTGAAGACAAAAGTGATAATCTAAAGACCATTCTGAAAAGACTTTATGATACTAGGATTATTCAAGAGGTTGAAAGTAATATTTGCACATTATATCTTGAACTATATGAAATAGATAGAGTTGACTATTTTTCTGCCTTGATTAGTGATTTACAAGAGTTGTATAAAAATCATAGATTAAAAGTGAATGAAAGTAAAGTCATACAGATTTCTATTTCAGAGATAACATCATTTGAAAAATATAGTAAACCTTTTGAAGAGTTTATTTTACCTGAAAACTATTATTCTAAAATCTTCACTCTTTTTAACAATAAAGAAAAAGCAATATTTCGTAATCTATCTGAATATTGGCTTTTCAGAAATCAAGATAGAACTTATATTGAGACAAAAACTTACACTATTTCAGAAATTATTTCAGCAATTAAATTATTCAAAACCCTTGGTTTGGTTAAAAGCACTACAGAGCAAGATTTTTATATAAAAGGATTGATTGAAATTTATAATTCAAACAGAATCTATCATCCCTTAATCGATGGAGGGTTATAATGTCTCGAGAAATATACATCAATGATTTTGCTAATTTCAATAAGTTCAAGATTCATTTAGATAATTATAATAGTGATAAACTTTCACTAAACTTATTAGTTGGTAAAAATGGCTCAGGGAAGAGTTCTTTTCTTGATGCTTTGTTTCAAATTGCAATGCATAATTTAAAAGGGACTATTGATCAGGGACAAGACTTTAATACTGCATTAACTTATTCAGTGAGAGATGAAGACGGAATTCTATTATCAAACATAGAAGAGGAGATAAGCCGTTTACCTGAATTTGAATATAGGAAAAAACAAGTTTGGGATAAAGTAATTAGATTTTATACTGGTTCTACTTCAAGGAAAAACCATATATCAACTGAAACAATTTTTGATATAAATACATTACTTTCCAGATGGATTTTCCCTTCTTTGATTTTATCAGGAAATTTTGTTGGAAATGAATGGGAACCAGTATTCAATATATTATCCAAGAACAAGTCGAAATGTATTACACCTCGTTATGTATGGATAAAATCAAATCTCAAAATTGAGAGTAATTTTCCTGACGATGATAACATGAATGAATTTGAAGCATTTTTAAAAAGTGTTTCATTGTCTAAGCCAGACATAACAAGTTCAATAATTGAGGGTGATTTTATACATTTATTTGATGTTAATAATCGAGAATTTGAACGAAGTAATCCATTAGGATTTTACAGACAAATAACTTCATATCACAAAAGTTATGATGATTTAGTAATATCAGATTGTGGCTTTATTTACACATATGGAAATGATGAAGAAGCTGATAAATTTCCTGATGATTTTCTAAGTGATGGAGAACACGCTCTTCTAAATAGATTTGCACTAATATCAATGCTTCAAAAAAAAGACGAGAAGTATTTAGTTCTGTTAGATGAACCGGAAACTCATTTCAATGAATATTGGAAAACTGAATTCCTCTATCTAATAACAGAAACATTGAAAGAATGCAAACACGACATATTTATCGCAACCCATTCAGCAATGCTAGTGACCGATGCCAAAAAAGATGAAATTCATCGTTTTGAAAACAGAGAAAGTGGAACAATTGTTTATCCAACCCCAATCAATACTTTTGGTGTCAATGTAGTTGATATTGGAAAGGCACTTTTTCAAATGGAATCGGATATCGGGAAACGATCTCAATATGAGATTGAAGATAAGATAAAGAAAGCATTTGAGAAAAATAACACAGAAGAACTAAACATACTATTAAGAGAAGTTGGTCCAGGAGAGTGGCGTTGGAAGATAAGAACTGCTATAAAAGAAATAAAACAAAGCCACAGGTGTAAGCATTTTGAAAGAAAAGAAGTTTGATTTAGTTCAATGGAGTATTGAAATCTTGGATAAATTCAGTATTTTAAACAATTATCCAGAAAATACTATCAGCGAAGTCATAAAAGCCTTTTGGTTGGACAATAAAGAGTTTGGAGGTCAAAGCACTTTCAGCTTCAAATATATGGAAAGCCCTCAGTCTGATTTTGAAAAAGGCTGTAAAACTCTCGGTGATAGTTTAATAGAAGGTTACACAAAATTCACAACTAAAGTTGAGAAAGGAAGAAAAGTTAGAGATAACTTTATTTCTGAGTATTTTTCTAATTCAAATACCAATCGTTGTCAATTCTGCGGTCAATTTTTAGAGTTTTCAGGAAAAGTTGAAGGAAAGATTACAGCTGATTTAGAACATATTCTGCCAAAAAGCAAGTTTCCTCAATTTGCTTTACATCCCAATAATTTAGTTCCTTGTTGCCTGGAATGTAACCAAAGAGAAAAGGGTGATAAATTTTTCGACAACTTAGAAGACTTTAATAAAGCTTTAGAAGAATTGAATATTAAAATGAAAAATAGACCTTTAGAATTATATAAGAAATTCATTTTTCGTTATAATGAAAATCTTGAGTTAGAGTGTAGCATAAAAAACAAATCAAAGGCAATGGAATTTATTAAACTTTATGGTTTGGACACAAGATATAAGAAAATGTTAGGTCAGTGTTTTTCAATGCTGTTAACTCAAATCCGGATTGCCAAAATCTCTGATCTTGAAGCATTAGAAAGGTTTTTAGAACACCAACTTCAATTATCATTTACTGAATACAAAGATGCCCCCTCATTTAACAATTCTCCACATTTATGGCAGGATTTTTTAAATGAAATCCTTTACTGCAAAGCAAGATTAGAAGCTTTATGGGATGAGGTAAAGGATAACAATATTAGATTTTTTGAGTAATATGTCTGCCTTTTAGACTAGAACCACTTAATTTATAAATTATATTAATTACATGATTAGGAGTTTGAGTATTAGATACTAAAATAGATTAATTTGATTATCTATTAGATTGTTATATTCTGCCATATACGATAATGTAATTTATGTATAACCTAAAACAAGAGGAGAACTTCTTTTTTCCCCATCAAAAATCTTGGCAAGTTTTTTGACCTCAGTCTCACCTTTTAAAAACATTTCTTTTGCAGATTCTTTTTTCTTTTTCATTTCCATAGAATTCATTAAATGCTGTGTCCCTTTTCTTTAATCTGCTTTAAAATGCTTATCATTGCTCCTTTTTCTTGTTTTGATAAATACCTGATTTCTGATTTATCAAATTTATAGGCTATGAATAAATATAGCTTTTTTCTTTGCCAACCGATAGAGCTTGCCAGAAAACAGATATATCTACCCTGCGAATCAAGTATATCTTTTGGATTAAATTCAATTCCTGATAACTCGTTTTTTAAATAAATCAGCATAGACAGATTGAGCTTTCTTAAAGAATCTCCAAAACCTTTTTCTTTCATTGCACAACGAAGTTCCTCAATATTTAATTGAAGATTATTCTTTGCAAATAACACTATTTGCCTTCTGAGTTCTTTTTCTTTCTCAATCTGTCTTACTGTCTTCATCTTATTCGTAAAGGGGATCAACTTTATTGTTTTCAAAATAAATGTTTAAATCCTTTCCATGAACTCTTAGCTGTCCGTTAGTCTTTAGCCTAAAAGCAGGAAGTGGATTTTCTATTGAACGAATAAGTCTGTAAACTGTACTGATATCAACCGATAAAATCTCAGCAACTCTATATGGTGGATAACACTTTGCTTCATCAAACATTTTCATAATCTTTTATTCTCCTGTGTTTATGATAAATTAACCTGCAGTAATAGTCAAAATGGCTTGCCTTGATTTACCAATAAATCATTCTTCTAAAGAAAAAAAGCAAAGAGAAAGCTCCGTAAACGGAGTGTATTATCTCAATGCTCTTTTAATAATAATTACATTGCACTAAAATTTAGGCTGACTTGTTGGTAAGGCTTATCTGGTGAAGGTCTGAAATAAAAGGCAATATACTGCTTTGAAGAGGTTACCTGTATTGCCTGATCAATCAAATCCATAGCCATTTTCCATTCGGCATCTTTTATGTTATACTTGCGAAGTCCAAGTATTCTGCTTTTGGCAATTTCTCCTTTTTTATCCACTTGAAAAGCTTCATTTATAACTGCTTGGAGGTTAAGGTTTGAGTTCTCACTCCATCGCTTTAAACACTCATCAATCTTTTGTTTGGCAATCTGGAGCTTTTCATCAAACTGTATTCTCTCTCTGTATCTGACTTCAATCTTATACTGACCGTCAAAACTGGTAAGTTCTGCATTTCCTTTCCAGTCCTGACCATAAGTATCTGCTATCTTCGAAAGATATTTTTCAACATCATCAACGATTCTTTGTTTTTGAATCTCAATATGGTCATGAAGTTTAAATGCTCTGTCCATAACCTTATTAACTAAATCATTCCTTTTAACAATCTGAGGGTCAAGTAATTTTGCAGAATATTCTCTACCTTGAGCATCATACATTAGTTTTTCTTTTAGCATATCTTCTCCTTTATATTTTGGTGAGTTACCTTCTTTAATATGTGAAATGATGTCTTTATTGAATTTGCTCCCAACTAAAGCAATTTCAACTTCTTTCAGCACTACAAAGAATCCATCTACATAGCCAAGCATTCCACAAGAACATAAGGCAATTACATATCTTCCTATCTGCCTTCTACCTGCATTCATAATAACAGCAAGCTGTCTTACATGACTTACATTGCCTTTTTTAATAATTTTTATAATCTTTTTAATTAATTTGATATTATATCCAAATGAGTTTTCAGTAACTTCTTCTTTGTAATCTAAATTTCTAATATAGATACTAAACTTTCCTTCCATTCCAATGGTTTTAATCATTCCCATTGCTTGCATTCTACCTAAAACCTTTTTTACTTTATCTATACATAAGCCTGTATCTCCTGATACAATATTGACAGTAAAAGGTTTTGTATGATACTCAATAAAGTTTCTTACCATTTTAAAATTTGTAATTTCCATGATTTACTCCTTTGTTTGTGCAGTTAAATGTTCGATACTTATCTCTTCTAAATTATCTCTTGTTGCCAGATTTTCAAGAGAGTATAAAATCTTTATTAGTTTTCTGATGTTACCGTTGGTTTTACTTGATAAATATTTAATCACGAGTGGATCTATTTTTACCTCACATATTTCTTTGCATATCAATTGGATATCATCAGTGCTTAATGGCTTGAATTCACAGAAGAAATTACACCTGTCAAAGTAATGAGAATCAAGAGATAATAAATTTTCTTTAGCATCTGACATACCTACTAAAATCACAATTGATAAAGTCTCATCCACTATATCTCTTATAGTTCCAAGAATCTTTCTGGAGTTAAACGCATAATCAATCTCATCAATCACTATAACTGTATTGATGTAGTTTCTTAAAATTTCTAATGATTTATCCAGGATTTGACTAACATTTCCTTTAATAACTGTTTTTGGCATATCAAAATGATAGTATATCATCTCAAGTAGTTTTGTAGCAAAGCTTTTCAGTGTCATAGATGCTTCCAATCTGAGATAGATGTAATCATTTTGAATTGCACTTACTCTGGCAAATCTGCTTTTCCCCAGTCCGGGTTGACCATATATTAATCCCAAACCAACCATTTCAGTTTTTGGTCTGTTTTTAAGGTACTCTATTAAATCATTGGCTTTTCTTACATTGCCTATTTTGGCAAGTCCATTCTCTTTCATTATCTTCTCCTAATCTATTCCGATCGTCTTTAAAAGCTCATCAAAATTTGCTAAAGCTTTTTCTTCTTTGCTTTTTTCTTTATTTGATATCGGAATCTGTTCTAAATCATAGTTCAATTTATCAAGCTCCGGGTTTGCTGAAATACTTGAGGTTTGTTCTAAAAGCGGAGCATTATTAAAACTGGTATTATTGATATTAAATCTTGGCATTGAAATGTTTGCTACTGACTCTTCCACTTGCTTTCTGATAAGTGCAGATTTTTCTTTGATATCATTTTCAAGTCTTTTTTGTTGTTTAATCTGATTCTTAAGTTCTTTTTCAGCAAGCTCTTGATTTTCTGCAAGTTTTACAAATGGATGAGTAACGCCTCGTAAAACAGCCTGACAGATAAGATTATCTTTTAAATCATAAACCAAGATTGAACGCATATCCATAATGTCATACCTTAATCTGACTTCTTGACCGATAAAGGGTACAATCTTTTCATGCCAGAATAAAGCATTATTAAGCCTGATACCTTCCTTGCCAACAACTCTGCTTTGAATCTTTAGCATAAGAAAGTTAAGCTCTTTAAAATCAATCTTTCTGTCTTCAGGTGTTTCTGAGGTTTTAAATACTTCAAAAGGCTGATGTCCATTCAAACCAAGATGAGGAGTCTTGCCATAAAACTCTTGAAAATATGCACTAATCAATATCTTTGATTCTTCAAGTTCTAAAGGCTTTCTGTCTTTTAAATTCTTTATCCATTTTTCATTTCTCATAAGATGAGCAGGCTTATCTTCTATACCTGCACCCCTGAATGTCTCCATAAAGCGTTCAAAATCTTCTTGAAAAGTCTTAAAAAAGCGTTCCACTACTTTTGCTCTGGCATTATAAGCCTGAGCAAAAACTGCCTGTATATCAAGACGAGGAAAGATGCCACATAACTCTTTTTCCAAATCGTGTTCGTCCCATTTCTCATGAAACAACTTGGCTTTAAAAGCTCTGCCATTATCCAGATAAACAAATTTTGGTCTTGCTCACCAGTTCATTATACCGTTTCTTAAAGCAAGCAGAATGTGTTCAGAATCTTCCGTATTCGCAATAGAGGCTCCCACAGGATATCTTGATGCCCAGTCAAAAAATAGAATCAAGGTCATTCGCTTTGGTTTTCCACTTTTAGGATCAATTATATCAAAGGCAAGTTTATGACCATCTGCTACCCATACATCACCAACTCTAAGACAATTTTCTCTGATGATACTTAGCAGTCCGTTATCTTTAAGATGTTTATTTCCATGTCTTAATAGATTCCATTGCTGAATATGTTCTTTTTTCCAGTCTTCACACCAGCGTCTTAAAGCTCTTTCACTGGTAGGTGATTCGATAATACCAAGCCTTGAGAGTTGTTTTAACTTCCTTATGGCAGAGCCTATCTTTATCCTGTTAGTATCTAAAAGTAAGTACAGAAGATAATTTTGCTCGATATCTGTTGCAAACTTAATGTTATTACTTACAGGCTTACGAATAAAAATCTGATAAGAACAACCACTATCCTGATATTCTTTGACCCATGATTTAAGCGTTCTCTCGCATCTTGTGCCTTCAATATTGAATAGTTCAGAGGCAAGCAAGCCAGAGTTATATGCCTCTGTTAAAGCTGTCCATAAGGCAGTTCTCATTTTAGGTTTTGATAAATCCAGTCTTCGTATTATCTCATCACAGAAACTTGCTTTTAACTGTGCTTTTTTAAGCTCCTCTTCTGCAATAATCTCCTCAGGTACTAAATCAGGAATATCATTCTCAAAAGACTCGTTAATAATCTTTGGAAGAAAACTTTCTTTTTCTGCTTTTTGAATATCATTTTCAGGCTCATTTTTCAAAAAAGTGGTATTTTTAGCTTTTTTTGATTTCTCTGTTTTTGCAACGCATATCTCAGTTTCATTAAAAGATGGAATTTCTTCTGTAGGAACATCATAGACTGCCTCTCTGCCACCAGTTTCAAGATTTCTATAATTAAAGTCCCAGTTCATTTTCTTGACCAATCTGTATGCTTGTGGTCGAGTTATTGAAAAGACTTTAATTATTTCTGGTATTGTGAGTTGCATAGATGTAACTCCTTGTTAGTTTTCTTCGTAACTTTGAAATTTTTTACTATTTCTTAAGAGACTTTGATTCATTTTGTGGATTTTTTCAAGTTCTGGATTCAAAAGATTGCAAAATTCTTCTGCCTTTTTCATTCCCATTTCACCTTTGATAAAGTAGTCAATTGTTCTTCTTGAAATGTTCAGTTTCTCAGCTATGTCAATGATTGACAATTTTTTGAGTATCATAGCTGCTCGGTATTCTTCATGTGAAAACTTAAAATTCATTGATCCTCCATTATTTTTATTGACTTATTCGTTATGTTGAATATTTTAGACTTTATAGAGTTATAATAATTTCGCATTAACGAAAGAGTCAAGTAAAAAATGCAAAGCCCTGAATAATTTCTGAAAATAGAAATTATCAAGAGCTTGAAGTGAAAGGAGGATAAATGGAAGTCGGAGAAAGGCTGTTAGAGTTGATGAAAGTCCTGAAACTCAATAAAACTCAGTTCTCTCATGAACTTAATGTAACAGCAGGTAATCTGTCAGACTGGATAAATCCAAATAAAAAATCAAAACCATCAATGGACGCACTTACGAAATTAAAGAATGTCTTTAATGTAAATATCAACTGGTTTCTGTCTGGAGAAGGTTTAATGTTTTTACCTGACCCGGATGGTAGGGTCTTTGGAGTATCAGAAGAACCTGTTACATTAAGTGAAATTTCTGATAATAAGAATATCTTTGAGTTTAACCATAAAGGCATCCAATCTAGAACAGTTGCACTTCCAATCTCAGGCTATATATCAGCAGGAACTCCAACTGATTTTGGAGATGATGCAATGACTCAATATCTGGAAATACCTAAAGCCTTCTTAAATGACAGATATGAAAAATACATAGCCTTTATCATAAATGGAAAATCAATGGAATCACTTATAAAAGATGGAGACTTCGTTGTAGTTAAACAAAGAGATGACTGGTATAATCTATCAAATAAAATCGTAGCAATAAGAACATCAGATGGTATTACATTAAAAAAAATACAGTTTGACGATAAAAAAAGACAAATAATCTTATTACCACTTAATCATGAATTTCAAGCAATCATTCTCTCAGAAGAAGAACTTGAAGGCGTAAGCCTCATTGGCGAACTGGTAATGCAGTTTAGGGTGTTTAGGTAGGAGGAAAATAATGACTCAAGAAAAAGAAATTATTGATACTTTTACTAGCCTAACTGATTCAATGTCAAATATTTGCTCAGAAATAGATGAAAAAAAAATAATAAATATTCTTTCCAATATTTTAGGAAAGAAAAAGCAAATAGAGTTTAATAAAAACAACATTAATCAAGAAAAAATACAACAAAAACTTGAAAAAATTAAGAATAAAAAAGGTCTATATGTGTTCTATGGAAAATTTGAAAATGTTAATGGTGATCTTATAAACTTATGGAACAGCTTTTGTGAGGAATGGGATAAAAGTGATATTGATTATAGACCAAAAATTATAAAGTCAAGAAAAGAAAAAGTAACTTTTTCAAAAAACCAATATATCCCTTTGTATGTTGGTAAAAGCAATAATTTATTTAAAAGAATTGACCAGCATATTTTTTACAATACAAAAAAAGGTGCCGCTTCAAAAAAAACATACGCTCTTCAACTTAAGAACTTCTTAACTAAATTTAATGAAAATTTTACAATAGGTTGCTCTTATTTTGTTTTTGCTGATTATAATCAAAAAGAATTAGTGATAAACGCAATACATAACAATTTATTATTTATCTTGGAATGCAAAATTAGACACAAGTTGATTTGTTTCATTGGAAAGGATTAAGCATGGGAAAGAAACCAGCAAGAAGACAACATTATGTTTGGCGACATTATTTATCAGAATGGTCAACAGATAATCAAATTTATTGCTTATTCAAAAAAAAGGATAAGATTATAAGCTGTGATAATAAAAATATTGCAATAAAAAAAGATTTCTACAAAGTTACACCATTAAAATCAAAAGAGATTGATTTAATAGAAAAAATATTCATTAAACCTCTCACAGCTGACAGAAAAGTTATTACATATAACTATTTAAAGATATTAAAAAATATAAACTTCATTAGTGAAGACTTTGAAAAAACTATCAACATTAAGGATTATGACAATAAATTTAAGAAATTTTTAATTGAATCAGAAGAGAATTATCATAACCAGATAGAAAACGGTACAATTAAATTTTTAGAAAAACTTATATTAAATGATTTTAGTTTTTACGAGAATGAAATCAATAGTTATTATTTTAATTTTTATCTGAGTCTACAATATTTTAGAACACTAAGAATAAAAGAGAATTATTTAAAAATTATTAAAGAAAATAAAGTTGAAGAAAAACGCTTAGAGAATATATGGAATGTCATAAAATTTATTTTTACAATAAATTCTACAATTTCTTTAAGTAATAGAAGTAATGATTTTAACATATTTATAGTTAATAATAATACTATTATTCCATTTATTACTGGCGATCAACCTATAATTAACACTTATGGAGATTATAATTCTTCAAGGCTATTAAAAGATAATGAGATTGAATTTTATTATCCAATATCACTTTATAAAGCTATTATAATTTCAAAAGATATTCCTGTATTAAAGAATAAGCATATACTACCATTGGATGATAAGAATGTAATCAAAGATTACAATAAGAAGATTTTAAATGCATCTTATTCACAAGTGTATGCAAAAAATGAAAATGATTTCTTAAATGTGTAACAGATATCTGTAATAATTAAATATAATATGATGCAATCTAAATAATTGAATATTTTTTTAACACTCTTACGCTTTTACACCTAAAATGACCAAATCGCATTAACGCTTTTACGCTTTTACACATGAAAAAGCGTAAATACGACCGTAAAAACGATAATATTTTTAGCACATAAATTTTAAATGTCTATATTTTAGATAATTAACGCATTTACACTACGGAAAATAGGCTGTAAAAATGCCATAAATTTGCAATTCAAGTGTCACTTTTACCCTCAAAAAGCCGTTTTTTTGCAACTCTAAATGAAAAAGCGTAAAAGCGATTTAAAATCTTAATTAACATTAAGTTACAAAGTGAAAATTAACGCTTTTACACTTGCAAAAGGGGGTGTCACTTTTTAGTAACTTATTAATTCTTCCGGGAAGGGTTTAAAGAAATATTGATTTAAAATATATTCATTTTCATATCTTAACGCATAGGAATGGAGTAATTCGGTAATAGCAATTGCAGGTAATTTATCATCTCTAAAGTCTTCAATTTTCTTTAAGATATACTTTTTTTCAGAAGATTTTAAATTCTCAGAGAAGAAACCTTGAATATGATTCCAAACATTTACAACATTATTATATCTTGGTAATTTATTAAATACTTGATATAAATTCTTCTCATAGTTTTCGAAAACATCTTTCATATCTGCTTTATCTAAATTAGCAGCTATTTTGCCCAGTTTTCTCATTTGAGATTGATTATATGCTAAAAACAAGAACTTATGTTCTGCTTGAAATAGCATTAATTTCTTTATGTCCAAATCTTGCTTAATTTCTTTAAATCTATTAATAGTAAAAATAGCTGTCAAAAAGTGTTCTCTTATTTTAAAATTTGTTAATCTACCTTCATCTTCAATGGGTAAATATGGAAATGTATCAAGAACTATTTGGGCAAAAATACCTGCTCCTGCAGGATGAAGAGTTTTTGAACCGGTTCCTTGATGGATTTTCACTTCTTTAATACCACAACTTGGTGACTTGCTTCTTAAAATAAAACCATCCATATCATCAAGAGTACTTATTAGTTTATTACAATAGTCTTTCATTTGATCTGTCAAGTCTTTGTTAGTAGCAGGCTGTATTAATCTAACCTCATCATTGATTGATACTAATCTTATAGGGTCACGAGGAATACCGAGACCAATATCAGCCTCAGGACAAGCAGTATATAAGTCAATAAAAGGCATAAGGTTTTTTACTTCAACAGAACTTGTTATTGCTCCATTCCACCTACAATGATCTTGTTCAATACATTTACTGATAAATATTTTTGGTTTTCTATTCATAACATATTCTCCATTTTGACTTTTATATTAATAATATAACACAAGAATTAAAAAAACGAAAACATATTTGAAGTTTATTTTTTGTTTGACAATAAACTTGATATAATAAGATTTGAAAATATCGGAGGACAAATGAATTTTCAAGATATAATATTAGAATTACAAAAGTATTGGGCTGAACAAGGATGCAGTATTTTACAACCTTATGATATAGAAATGGGAGCAGGAACATTTCATCCAAATACATTTTTTGGAGCACTTAGTGAAAAGCCGACAAAGATAGCTTATGCACAACCTTGTCGAAGACCAAAAGACGGTCGTTACGGAGAAAATCCTAACCGTATGCAACACTATTATCAATTTCAAGTAATTATAAAACCATCTCCTGATGATATTCAAAACTTATACATTGAAAGTCTTAAAAGAATCGGCATAGAAACAGAAAAACATGATATTCGCTTTGTTGAAGACGATTGGGAATCTCCTACTCTCGGAGCATGGGGATTAGGTTGGGAAGTCTGGCTTGACGGAATGGAAATTTCTCAATTTACCTATTTTCAACAAGTAGGAAGCGTTGAAGTTGCTCCGATTAGTGTAGAACTTACTTACGGATTAGAAAGAATAGCTATGTATATTCAAAATGTTGATAATTTTAGAAATATTAAATGGAATAATGAAGTCGAATATGGAGATTTCTTTTATGATAGAGAAAAGGAATTTTCTAAATTTAATTTTGAGAGTAGTGATACAAAAGAACTCTTCTTGCAGTTTGATGTTAATGAGCAACAATGCATAAATATGCTTAAACAAGAAATAGTTTTCCCGGCTTATGATTATTTGCTAAAATGTTCACATTCTTTTAATTTACTTGATGCTGCCGGAGTAATAAGTGTTACAGAAAGAGCAGCTTATATCGGAAGAATCAGAAAACTTGCTAAAGAATGTGCCTCTTTATATTTAAAAAAATAACACTACTATGATAAAAGAATGTATTAGTATCCATACTCAAAAACGTACTCAAATGATTGACATAACTCATTATGTCAGAGAGTTTATCGTAAAATATAATATATCTGAAGCTAAGCTTCACATACAAATACCTCATACAACAGCCGGAGTTACAATCAATGAAAATTGTGATCCGGATGTTCAATATGACCTTTGTCAAGGAATTGATAAACTTATCCCGAAGAGTGTCAACATAAAACACAACGAAGGTAATTCTGATGCTCATTTAAAATCAAGCCTTATTGGTGTTAACCTTGAAATCTTTGTTTTTGAAAAAAATCCTCTTCTTGGTACGTGGCAAGGAGTTTACTTTTGGGAGTTTGACGGACCACGTACAAGAAAATTTTTTATAATAAGTGAATAAATGACAAAAAAGATTGACTTAACACAAGGCAATATTGCTTTAGAATTAACTAAAGTATCTGTTCCTATTATGCTTACTATGCTTATCCAGATGGGATATAATCTAACAGATATGATCTGGATAGGCAGTATTGGCAGTGGAGCTGTTGCGGCGGTTGGTACAGCAGGGTTCTTCCTTTGGCTTGGGAATGCAATAATGTTTACACCAAAAATAGGTGTCGAGGTTTGTGTAGCTCAATCAATTGGGAAAAGAGACGACAAAGGATTATTATTATATATTAATAATGGTATTTTACTGGCAATTACTCTTTCATTAATCTATAGTATAGTTATTTTTTTATTAGCTCCAAGACTAATGACATTTTTTCAGCTTGGTGAAAATGTAAATAATTACAACCCAACATTAAACGCTATCTATTATCTTAGAATTGTCTCAACCGGAATGATATTTACTTTCTTAAATCCTACATATTCAGCCATATTTAATGGTATGGGCAATAGTAAATTACCTTTCTATTATAATACAGTTGGGCTATTATTGAATGTAATACTTGATCCTTTATTAATCTTTGGAGTTTGGATATTTCCTGAACTTGGAGTTAAGGGTGCAGGCATAGCCACAGTTATCTCACAACTTATTGTTTCTACTTTATTCTTATTTACAATCAATAAAAGCTTTGCTATACTACAAAACAACAAAAAAGTATTTACCCTTAGTAAAGAATATCTTCTTAAGATTATTAAGATTGGTTTACCACCCTCACTTCAAAGCGGTTTATTTGCTATTATAGCCATAATCCTTGCCAGAATCATTGTTAAATGGGGACCTATACCCATAGCTGTACAACGAATCGGCTCTCAAATTGAATCTCTATCATGGATGACTGCAAGCGGTTTTTCTACAGCTTTAAGTGCTTTTGTAGGGCAAAATTTCGGAGCTTGCCAATACAAAAGAATACTTCAAGGATATAAAACAGCAATTTATATTATGGGAACTATTGGAGTCTTTGTTAGCTTAATATTAATATTTTTCCCCGAACCTCTGTTTAAAATATTTGTCAGAGAGTCGGAAGCTGTTAAAGAAGGTGTTATTTACTTAGTTATATTAGGGTATTCACAGCTTTTTATGTGTCTTGAGATTACTACAGCCGGGGCTTTCAACGGTCTTGGTAAATCTGTCCCTCCATCTCTTGTAGGAATTACTTTTAATGCACTTCGCATACCCTCAGCACTTATTTTGTCATATCTCATTGGGTTAAAAGGGATTTGGTGGAGCATTAGCGGTTCCAGTATATTTAAAGGAACCTTACTTGTAGTATGGTTTTTAATATATTATAAGAAACAATTTTCAAGTAAAATTATAGGAGAATGTCCGGAAATTTCTTAACAGGAATATTTCCGGACAATATAAAAGTAAAAGCTATTGAATATTATTGTGCGAGCATCCCTGCTTGCACTTATTTTACTACAAGCAAGATGCTTGTAGAACAATATTTGATATCATTCAACAGTCTGATTCATTATTTCAACAATATCATCTTTTTAATTTGTTGTAACCCGGTATCAGTTTTAAGTTTGTAAAAATATATACCGGAACTTAATTGGTTACCGTAATTATCTTCACCGTTCCATACTATTTCATTAATTCCTGTTGGATATTGTTTTTTGCCAAAATCTTTAATTAATTGACCTTTGATATTATAGACAGAGAGATTAGCATATTCTGCTTTATCAAGATTAAAACTGATAGTTGTAGTTGGGTTGAAAGGATTTGGGTAATTGCTAAGATTTAATGATAGAGGTTTATTTATTGTACTATTGTCATTTATAGGAGTTTCTTCTCCGAATTCTGTTAAGATTGTTTGCATAAATTGAAAAGCTTGATTTTCTTCAATAAAATATAGTGGGATGCTCATTAGAACAATTTTAGCATCATTAATTTGATTATATACGGCTACTACATAAGAATCAAATAATGCTTCTGTTTGATTATCAGAATTTGAGTCATAAAGATATAGTACTTCAAAATCTTCAGGTACATTATTGGTATTAGTTGTTAAAGCTTCGATTTTAAATAACTTATTATCCATATTATCAAGAGTTTTATCAGGATCGACTACAAGATTAGGTAAATTGTTCCAATTAGTGGAAATCCCTTGATAAAAACGAGCAGTATTATTATTATTTACTTCCGCAATATTAAAATAATCATAGATAATATCACCTTCATAATAAGACTGAGGGTAACTTGCTACAATTTGATGCATAAAATAAATTGGGTCATTAGCTGTATAAATCAGATTACCTCCATAAGTAATATATTGATTTAAAACCTCAAGTAAGGTCATATTAGATACGGTATTAAAAGAATTCTTATGTATTATGATTGTCGAATAAATCCCAATATCTTCTATTCTTATATTATCATTAAGTTCAAGCTCTGATTCAGAAATGTCATAACCGGCAGTAATATTTCTGTAAAATTGATCGACTTCTTCCTTAGGAGGATACAAGACGCTTGTATCAGAATTATAGGTTAAATCCATTACTAAAATTCCTGAGTTAAAAGATAAATGTCTTGTAGTAATAATATCGCTTGTATCGCTTTCATTTTCGTCATTATCATAAGCAACTATGGTGTAATCATACCAAATACCATTTTCTGTTGTATTATCAACAAAAACTGTATCCTGAGCATTGATAGTTGAAAGTAATTCAAAGTCATCATTGTCTGTTGTTTTTCTATAAATTTTGTATCCTTGTAAATCTTCTTCATTATTTGGAGACCAATCAAATAAAATCTGTGATAATTGTGGAGTATGTTTAAAATTATTAACTGTTCTTGGAATATTTAAAGGAGCAGCAATTCGTGATTGTCCTGCACTAACATAGTCGCCAACTTGAGCAAACAGAGTAACTTTATAATAATTACCTGTTGTGAGTTCAGAAATCTCATAATTGTTCTCATTAGTGTTAAATTCTACCTCGGTACCATCACTTAAATCCTCAACGACTAATCTATAAATTACATCCTCAGCATCTAAAGCATCCCATTGAGCTATTAGAGAAGTTCCATTACCCATATCTGTTAAATTATAATTTTCCGGCATATTAGGCATATCTGAAACACGCATTACAACACTGGAAATTAATCTAATAAATTGCTCAGCATAGGGCATATTACAATATTCTAATAAATCATTACTGGTATGATAATATGGACTAAATTCATATTCAGAAAAGAAAATAGCAGGTATCCCTTGGTTATGATAAGCCCAGCTATCCGAATTAGCAATGTATTGAGTACTTAAATTCATTGACATATCGTATTCATCGGCATAATCTAAAGAGATATTGGTTAAAAAATCTGCACCTTCGTAATATCTGATTGCAAAAGCCCAGTTGTCTCCATCTTGATTTGCTATCATATCACTATTTATCATTGCAACAACGTCTAAACCTTGTTCTACTACACTTTCAGCATCATAATAAGCTCCATACAAACCAAACTCTTCCATAGCAAAAGTAGTAAATCTCAAACTCGATTTTGGTTGATAATTATGTAATTTCATTACTCTTGCTGTTTCAAGAACTACTGCAGTTCCGCTTGCATTATCGTCAGCACCGGGTGCAGATACCATTGAAGCATCATAACCGTTGTTATTTATCGAATCATGATGACCTCCGATGATAACATACTTATCCGGCAAATCAGTTCCTTCTACTTCACAAACTACATTATATTGCCATATTTGATAGTTAGAAACATAAAAAGAATCTAAATAAACATCGTTGTATCCAAACCTGATAAATTGATCTGCTATCCATTGAGCTACTTGTTTTCTGTTAGAATGTCTCGCATATCTTGTACCAAAATTTTCTAAGTTTTGGATATACCATGAAATAGTATCTGCATTTACAGATTCTATTATATCATTAATTGGTACATCACGATTTGAATAAGTATTATCAATATATTCAGTTTTCACATTCTTATATTTTTTTTGACTAATTTTTACCGGTATGTATTTAATCCCGTTTTTAGGACTCAGATCAATACTTAAATCTGATACTTTTTCTATTCTGATTTCATCATTTGATACTATTTCACCGATATAACTTGAATCTTGTAATTTTAATCTCTTATCTACTGAAATAATATATAAGGGTAAATTTGTATTATCAAGAGTTAAAACATCATAATCAATATTTTTACTATCTAATACTTTTAAATTTGAAGGTGAAATAACTACATAATCATTCATTTCAAAACATAAATTAACTTGTAAATTTTCCAGCAAATTTAAAGTACTCTGGTCTGTTTTTTCTACCTTTACAATAGTCTGTGCAGATAAAACACTTATCAATAACATAAATATAATCATCAAACTCAAATGTAAATATTTAATATTTTTCATTTTAACTCCTATATAGAATTTTAATAATACAAGTTTATTGATATTTTATATCTTGGCAATGTTTTTTTTAAAAATCTTTTAAGAATTAATCAAAGATAATAATCAAGCAAAACAAATATAGTTTATCTAAATGGATTTATCTTAAATATACATAAAGAAAATCATTGACAATTAACATATTATGATAGATAATCAAAGTCAAAAGGATGACTTATGAAAAGAACACTTTTTATATTTGCAATATTTATATTTGTAACTGAATTGATTTCAATTGATTATTATAATCTTACAAAAGTTCTACAAGCTTCCAGCTTGTAGTTTTATCAAATATTGAATACCTATCAATTATGGTTTTGAGTGTAAGCAAGGATGCTCGCACAACAATTAAAGGTCAACTCATCTCAAGATTTGATAATCTTAAACTCAATAATAATCAAACAAAAATAACCTTGCTATCTGATTTATTTATAAATTTAAATCCTACTTCGGGAATATATATATTAAAACTTAAAGATTTAGATAGTTATACTACAACTAAGATACTTTTGATTAAATAAAAAAAGAGTTCTTTGATTTCAAAGAACTCTCTACAATATGTTTAAAAAAGCAAATATTTTTTAATGAATAGAATATGATATCTCATTAGCTTTTAACTTGAGATGTTTTTTGACAACTTTACATAAATCGTCATCTATTTCAGATAATTCTTTTAAAGACCTATCTATATTTTTTTTAATACTATTTTTAATTCTATCAAAATTAGTTATAAAATGTTTAGGTTTATTTTCATAAAGAACTTTAGATAAATATATTTTGAGTTGTTCAATTATTTTTGTATGCTGTTCATATTTTTCTATATACCCCGGAGTATCAATATTGTTTGCGAGATTAGCAAGATCTGCAATTTCTTTATTAATTTCATTTTTTATACTCTCAATAGTTCGAAAATCACATTGCTCAAAAGTATTGTCAAAACTTGTTATTGCTGCAAATGTTTTAATAGCTTCGTTATCAAGATTTTCCGGTATGGATATATTCATTTCACAAATTTGATAAAATTCTAAATATGTAAATGTCATTTGAGGATTTTTAAGTAATTTAAATAAATAATTTAAGCCTTTTTTGTTCTTGATATCTTGAGCATATTTTTCTAATTTTAAGATTACTAATTTTAAGGGTATCTTAGGGTTTAGATTTTTTGTCTTAATTTGATGATACAATTGTGAAAGGTTTTCAAACTCATCACTTTCTGAAAGTTTGTGCAAAAATTCATATAAAAAAGGTAAACTATCTTCAATAGCTATGTCAGAATCATTTCTTTTACTTAGAATTGCATAAACATTTTTTAAGTTTTGATAAACAATTTGGTTCTCATCAAAATCTGAGATATCAGAAATGATACTATGATTTTGAATAGGGTCTAATACATTTTCAGTGTTAAATTCCATACTTTCTCCTTGTTATTTAGTTTTTTTAATGTTACCCCTCTTATGTAGCAATAACATTAATAATATAAATCCTATTTTGCAAAAAAGCAACTCATTTTTTATTAAAATATAGTTTTATTATTTTGTAAATTATTTGAATTTAATTAATGATTTTTTTATTGTTCAAACTGATTAAAAATATGCTGTGCGAGCACCCTTACTTGTACCTTAAAATACTTTAATCATAAGAATATCGATAAATATCCTCTCTGTAAACTGAAAACTTATAAAGCAATATTTACAGATTACATAATATCCTTTATTTTTTAGCTTCTACTATTTATAGTTGGACATATTTTAAAATTTTAGACATAAGAGAAAAAAATATGATTTTTTTTATTTATTGTTCAAAAAAATGCTAATATGTTGTGCGAGCATCTTTGCTTGCACCTGTATTTGTTGTGCGAGCATCCTTGCTTGCTCCTATATTTTTTACAAACCCGTAGCCATACAATATAACTATTCAACAACCTTTATAAGTAAGAATCAAATACCTTTATTTTTTTATTTCTTGACAAATATCTTTAATATATTAAAGATTGTATAATAAAGATATTTATTTAATGTTTAATGTCGTAGTTATGATTTAATTGATTTTATTTTAATAATGTAAAGGCTTACAAAGGATAATGCATTTATGGGTTGGATATGTTCACAGACTCAAAATCGGATTTGACTTGCAATATCGCCGGACTTGACTTGCAATGAGCGAAGCGAGTGTGAGTTGAAAACGGCGAATGGAACCAGAATGACTCGTTTAATCTGTCATTGCGATGAGCTGGCGAAGAAGCAATCTATATCTCATTATCACATCAATTTAAAATCATCTTTAGATGTTTTTAATCCAAATATATTTAAAGTCATAGCCACATTTTTCAAAATGTGGAATAATGAGACACTCTCCATCCCGTTCTGCCACTTCAGTGGCGTAAGCTTATTATATAGTTCTACAAGCACCCTTGCTTGTAGGAAA
>Ga0334901_1000728_pt1 | contig 41444 bp, 40 predicted proteins | sample GraSluR3_MG_3_FD_207216 | JGI IMG/M metagenome (GOLD analysis project Ga0334901, IMG submission 207216) | Sludge microbial communities from methane-producing bioreactor in Wageningen University, Netherlands - Granular Sludge_15_08-R3 | ecosystem: Engineered > Bioreactor > Anaerobic >...
CTTCGCCCAGAACTTAGCTATATTCTGTGAACCATGAACAAGAAGAGCCGTGTGCGTAAATAGCGCACGCACGGTTCTGTGAGGGGGACAGAGGATGTGAATCACTGCCCTACTCGACAGATTTTACGGATTAATAAAAAGTAGGAAAAACAGACACGAAAGCGCGGTGCACCCGCGGTCGCGCTCAGTTGATGCGAGCAACCGAAGCGATGAATTCAGCACCATAAAGACACAAATCAATCACATATGCCCGGTCTTTCTTACTTTATAAAAAGTATCTTGATCGTTACCCGTAATACGTCTGGCTTTTGCAAACACGTGATTCGACCGCGAGACGACCAGACTGTCGGCATAAAAGACAAATAAAAGGATTCTCTTCCTCAAGAGGTCTTTTTTTGATACGATAATCAAGTTGATTTTATTACTATTCTTTCTGGGACGGCTGTGATGTATTGTGATGTGGAGAAGAGGTATTGGCGCAAATGTGCGCTATAATTACATTTATTATTTCTGTTCTTTTTTTGGTGTGGCGGCGCTTTGGGTACTCTATCTGACGCATCGCGGGATGTCGCTGGTCGAAGTGGGGCTGCTTGAAAGCATTTTTCACGTAAGCAGCTTTATATTTGAGGTGCCGAGCGGGGCACTTGCCGATCGCTTGAGTTATCGAGCGGTTTTGATTTTGGGCCGCGTCTGTTCAATTGTGAGCAGCTTTATCTTGATTTTTTCTCATGATTTTCTGTGGTTTGCTGTCGGGTTTATTATTTCTGCATGGTCTTATAACCTTAACTCCGGTACGAATGAGGCTCTGATCTACGAGTCGCTGCGCAATCTGAAACAGGAAAAGAAGTACATCAAAGTATCGGCAAATGTCAACGCAATCTATGAATTTACGGACACCTTGGGCATTTTTGTCGCAGGCTGGTTCGTCAATGTTTACTTTGAAGGTGTGTACTGGATCCAGATCGGGATTTCATTGCTGGCGATTCTGACCGTCATGATGATGGTTGAACCCGTGAAATCGGAACGGAAAGAAGAAAAGATTACCGGATATTTCGCCATTTTGAAGAACGCCGCTGCTTTTTTAAAAGAAAACGCTCAACTGCGCTTCCTCATGTTCTTCTTTGCTCTATTTCAAGGTATTGCCGCAACGTACTACTTTTATTTTCAATCATTCGTGGATGGGCGCGGGTTCAAAGGAATTCAAATCAGTCTGCTGATGGTCGTTTCGGCTGTGTTTCAAATTATCGGAGCGAAAATCTCACCCAAAATAGAAAAAAAAGTCGGTCAAGTCCGACTGATCAAGTATTTTTCCATTCTATTGTGCGTGCTGCTCATCTTGTCTTATGTGAATCAGCTGGTGATGCTGATCGTCTGCTTCATCGTGATGAACGCGCTGGTTGCAGTCAGCCAGCCGATTTTCAGCAACTATTTTAATGAATTGATCCCATCGTCCAGCCGTGCGACCCTGCTGAGCGTTTCCAGCATGCTGTTCAGCGTGACGATGATTCTTCTCTTTCCACTGACAGGATGGATGATTGAGAAGTTGGGCTTTACCCTGAGCTTTGGAGTAATGGGCAGTTTGGCAGCATCTTTGTTGCTGGGACTTCCGCACCTAGCGAAGAACAGGCAAAATCAATAACGATGGATTAAGGAAGATATTGCTGCCACTTGATCGCGTCAATATAGGCTGCCATATAGGCATGTTTTGAAATCGCAAATTGCTCTAAGTAGTCGTTAAGTGCAGCCCAATCTGCCTGTTCGAGTAAGAGAACACCATTAAGATGGGTTCTGAAGTTATTGTCTTGTCCCATCAGTGCTTCTTTTACTTCGGCGGGAAAAGGGAGCGTAGCGAGAATATCTTCCATCTTTTGATTCGTAAGTGCATCAATTGAGGAAAAAAGTCCAACAAGGCAGTAGTTGTCCTCCTCGTCCTGTGCATTCAGGAGTGTCGCCAGCTTTTCCAGCATGCGCCCACGAATAATGCAAGCTTTGATTAACTCAGCGTTAGGCAGGTTTTGAAGCTCTTGAAGAAGAAAAAGATGCATCCATTTTGATAAATCCTTTACACCGATCCGTGTGAGGGCATTCTGAATGGAGCGGACAGGAATCATCGCACCGTAATGGAGAGTATTCGCAATCCGCATGATTTTATAGGTGAGTCCAAGATCATGCTGAAAGTGTTTGGAGAGAGCTCTTAAATTGACGTCCTCTTTTTTTAATTCTTTAATGATGTGCAGCACATGATAATTGAACGAAGGAATGTCGGTTCCGTTAATCATCGCCGGCTTGCTGAAAAAGTAACCTTGAAAGAGATGGTAGCCCATGCGAAGCGCCAAGGTATATTCTTTTTCCGTCTCTATTTTTTCAGCTAAAAAAAGCTTCTGCTGTCCGTATTTCTTGATCAGGCGAATTTGCTGATGCAGCGGATTCCGATTGAATTCAATCTTGATCATATCGACCAGTGTCATCAGCGGAGACCGCATTATTTTCGGATCGAAGGTAAAGTCATCCAAAGCCAGTGTGTAGCCGGCTTTCTTTAACCCTTTGCAGGCATCGATAACCTCCTGGGTCAGGGGAACATTTTCTAGAATCTCCACAATGATTTTATTTGGAGACAGTAATTTTGGAAAGTCATTGGTGAGAAAATTTTCCGAGAAATTGATGAACCCTTTCGTTCCATCGATGAGCTGGTCGAAATTCATGACCAATATGGAGTTTGACAGCAATGCTGCTGTGGCTTGATTATCATCGGTTCCTTCGAAATAATTATTCATGCTTTTTCGATAAAGCAGTTCATAGCCGTACAGATTTATTTTCCGATCAAAAATCGGTTGCCTGGCAACATAGACATCCATCAATACTCATCTCACATTCAAACAGCGCAAGGGTGCAGTTCTTTGTATTTATATTAGCTTGAAAAATGGGAAAAGACAATGACATGTATGACGAAAGGAGGAGACGATGTTGGGAAATATATGGGATCCGGAGCAGGTGGTTTCAGAAAAATTAGCGCGAACATTGATCGAACGGCAGTTTCCTGAGCTCGCGCCAGCAAAGGTTTCTGCGCTAGGCGAAGGCTACGACAATACTGTTTATCTTGTCAATGAACGGTATGTATTTCGATTTCCTCGCCGGCAGATAGCGGTTGGACTGCTGCGTGCGGAGAGTGGAATCTTGCCAAAACTGGCAGATCATTTACCGCTGCAGATTTCTAAACCGCTTTTTTTTGGCAATCCGGACGCTGAGTTTTCATGGCCGTTTCTTGGTTATGAGAAGGTTCGCGGGTATTTGCCGGTTATCCTGACCCATGAAGAACGTGCGCGTTCGGCAGCAGACTTGGCTCAATTTTTGCGAGCTCTGCATCATTTTCCGGCAGAACAGGCTGCTGCACTAGGTGTTCCCGATGATGAGCTCGGACGGCTGGACATTGGGAAACGCAAAATGGCGCTGCTCCAACGTGTGGATCAGTTAGCGATGCAGAATCTGTATCATCGAGTTGGTAAGCTACGGCAATACGTCGAAAAAACGGATCCGATTCCTCTGGCTGAGCAACGGTGTCTGGTGCATGGCGACCTGCATATTCGGAATCTAATTAGTAATCAGCTTGGCAGGGTGACCGGTGTGATTGACTGGGGAGATGTTCATATTGGTGATCCTGCTGTGGATTTATCGATTGTGTACAGCTTTTTGCCTTATGGTGCGCGTTCGCAATTTTTTGCGGTTTATGGTGAAGTGAGCGATGCGACGAAAGCATTAGCTAGGTGGAAGGCGGCTTTTACAACGGTTTCACTGTTCATGTACGGTTATGATCGGCAGAATGCGGACATTGTTGAGGGATGCAGGCAGAGTCTGGATTTGATTCTAGAGGATTGAGCGTCGAGAGAAGGATTTGGAAATCCAGCCGTCGAACTTCTTATCATGAAAGTGAGGCGATCGAGTGTTCGACAAACCCATCCAAATCCCATACCACGTGCTCCAGTATGAAGCGCTGACGCGGCGGATGAAAGCGGGCAGTACGCGTGATCATGTGCTGTCGCTCTATAAAAGGGCGTTCGCCGGTTGGCATGGTGAGCAATCTATGGACGATCCGCTCAGCTATCTCCCCGACAAAGAATTTCGTATTTTCCACAACCTCCGTTTGTCAGACTATGTCCACGTTTTCCAAATTGATTTTCTTGTTCTTTGTGATCGTTTTGCGCTGATCCCATTACACAGGCCGAGTATTTAACTGATTCGCTGCAACAGTGGTTGAATGAACACGACTGGTCACTGCCGATTATTAATCGTGTGGTGATCGCTTCAAACGCTCAGCTGCAATTTAAAGGATTGAGGAGCCGCGAAAAAATGAGCCAGGTAGTTCGGCGGGCAAATCTCAGAGCAGAGCTTTCACGTTTCAGTAAGCAATTCAGCAAAGCACATTTGTCTGTGAGGGATTTGGACAACATTTCAGATGCACTGCTTGCGGCCCATAAGCCACTGATTATCAAACCCTTTCGATCATTGATCAACCCCGAAGCAATCATAAAAGGTGTGCGCTGTCCCGAGTGCGGTGCAATGCCAATGGAGAAGCTGAAACAGAGCTGGATTTGTCCACATTGCGAGCATACCTCTCTCGAACCGCGCATTTACTTGCATGACGCGACTATTATCTAATTCACGGGCCGGCAATTACAAACAACCAATGCCGCGATTTTCTCATGCTAAGGCCCAATTTAACCGCGAGACGCTTGCTTCATCGAACAGCACTTCGTTACGAGGGTGAAAAAAAGTCTAGGATTTACTATTTATCAGAGGACGTATTTGCCGAAAAATCAAACCGGTCGATAAAAAGTTAAAAGTGATCGATAAATTCGTCAAAGTGACTGATAAAATCTGGATAGCGGTCGATAAATTCGTCAAGGTGACTGATAAAATCTGAATAGTGGTCGATAAACACAAACAAGGAGGCTTGAGCACATGCCCAACCAAGAAAAAAACTACCATACAGCATTCGGTTGCTACGGTATTGCCGAACACAACAACAAAATCATTATTATCGACAAAACCGGCGGCCCGTATATTCATCGCTACGATTTGCCTGGCGGCAGCCAGGAACCTGGCGAATCATTGATCGAAACACTGCACAGAGAATTTAATGAGGAAACCGGCATGGCGGTTTCCGACTGCTTTCAAATTGGCACCTTTGACTTCTTTTTGCCGTGGAACTGGAAGCAGTTCACTCATGTCCATCATGTCGCGGTTTTCTATCTAGTGACGCAGATCAGCGGATCGTTTGAGCGTCCTGCTGAATTTGACGGACAGGATTCGGCCGGCGCGCACTGGATCAGCATTGACGCGCTGAACATCAATAATTCATCTCCGCTTGTGCTGAAAGCGGTCGATTGGTTACGCAATCAGTCACGTCCCGATCAGGCAACCATTTACGAATCATGGCCTGTGCTGTGACTGCGCCCAAGCTTCTTGAACCGCCCATGCCTGATGTTCGTGGAATAACAACTGACCACATTTCGAGACATCAATCCATTCTAAGAAGTTGTCGGATTCAGTCGGCTGCTGTACTTGCTGACCAAGCCGTGCGGTATAAAAATAACCGTCACTGACCATGGGCTGAACAACGGGAAGCGTTGACAGAAAATAACGTTGCGCATGGCCAAAATAGTGAATCTCATCGATGGTGCAGCCTGTTTCTTCAAGCAGCTCGCGCTTCAGGCACTGTTCATCTGTCTCACCAGACTCAATTCCTCCGCCGGGAAGAAAATATTGGTTGCCGTTAGCGCGGATCAACGCTGTGCGGTCGCCTTCAAAAATTACAGCATAGGCGCCTTTTCTCAGTATATAGTTCACTCCGTTTTTCACGGTTCCGAAAATGCGCACAGTCTCCACCTCATTAAAAATCGAGAATAAGTTCATAATAGCATAGAGAATATGTTGTGGAGGGCTTGCTATGGTCTTTTTTAAACCATTAACCGCCGAAGATGCGGAGCAGTATCGCGCATTGAGGCTCGAAGCATTGACAAATAATCCGGAGGCATACGCATCGGACTTGAATACGGAACAAAATCGGACAATGGATCAAATTCGTAAACATCTGTCTGACCCCGATGTCTTGACTGTTGGCGGTTTCGATGAGGAACGACTGATCGCGATTGCATCACTGCATCGGGAAACGCTGCCGAAAATGGCGCACCGTGCAACACTCACCAGCGTCTATGTATCGCCAGAATACCGAGGTCAGGGCCTTTCCAGAAAAATCATCGAATTTATGATTGGTGATGTGATAAAAGACGGTGTTACCAAAATTTATTTATTTGTCGTCACGAACAATGAGCCTGCGATTCGCGCCTACAAAAAATTCGGATTTAAGATCTACGGCGAAGATTATGACGCAATGAAGGAAGACAGCGGATTTGTAGACGAGTATCTGATGGTAAAGTATATCTAAGCCCATTGAGCGGCCGGTGCTAAACGGCCGGAATCAGCTGCAGGTGACAAGTAGCCGCCAAGCGTTCCGGAATAAAGGGTTTCCGCTTCGTTCAGAACGAGAAAATCAGACGGTTTGATAAAATAGGCGGGCTTGCTGAAGCGGTATGCGCCGCTTTTCTCGAGCAGTGTTGAAACAAATTGAGAGCAAAAATAGGCATTTATTCCGCTTATTCTGCGGTGAAGCATGATGCCGATAATTCCCTTAAAATTATAATGATAGGAGTCACCGTAATCTTGAAAGTAGGCGAGCAGAATACGAGCTCGATAATAGGCATTCTGAGTCATTGGAAGACGCAGAACGCTGATTTGCGTTGCTTGATCCATATCAGCGAACTGTTCCTCAATAAATCCTCCGTTAAGAAAGTTCAGCCTGCTTTTCCTACCGAAGCTGTAAGCGGTCATAGGTGAATCAAGAGAAATGGCCACGTGTGAATAGGTATCACCGGTCCAAAGCCGGACGAGTTTTGCGGGCAGTGTTTTTGAATGAGTAAGTAAGATATAAGCATACATGACGGGCAATCCTTTCGATCAATGTACCTATACTTTAACTTGACGACGGATCTTCAGGAATAAGCCTCAGCCATATATTCCTCTAAGACTTAAGGCTAATATCCAAACAGAGTCATACTGGGCACCTGTTCTCAGGAGGGCATGAAAAATACCGACCGGCGTTGCCGATCGGTATTTAATAATTAATGAGTCTTGCTAAAGGCGGTTTCATCTTTCAGTTCATCGCGCAGTCCTTCTACGCTGTCCTTGCGTCGCTTGTTTTTTTCATGCAGCTGACGTTTTTCATCCTCGTTCATTTCATCGCCGTGCGCTTTTAAATAGTCATTGGTTTCGTCAATGTTTTGCTGCGTGTTACCGATGTTGTGGCCGATTTTCTCCCAATTGTCAGAACGATCATCTGGTTTTGCCATTGTTTCTCCCCCCTTTTTCGTCAATTATTATGTGATTGATGAGGATGTCTATACATACCAAACTTGGCCATCACTCCTAGACTGAGCAAAAAATTGTCATCATTTTTAGCCGGAAAAAACGTGAACAAGAGTGTTGACCACTAGGTCAATGCATGCTATAGTGTCATTGACCTAGTGGTCAAAGCGTGATCAAAAGGAGGTTCACTGAGATACCGGTTATTGAATTGAGCCACATCAGTAAACGTTTTGGCAAGTTTGTTGCTGTGAATGATCTGTCCTTTTCTGTTGAGCAAGGTGAATTTTTCGGATTCATCGGACCGAATGGAGCAGGCAAATCGACAACAATGAATATGATGTTGAATTTTATTAAACGAAGCGGCGGGGAGATATCACTTCTCGGAAAAAATGTTCCGCAGCATGATCTGGAGGTCAAGAAAAGAATTGGCTATGTGCCAAGCGATGTCCGTTTTTATCCGCAGCTGCGCGTTCAGGATCTGATTCGCTATACGCTTGATTTTCATCAAATGAAAGGCGATCAGGCGGAGATTGATCGCTATTGTGAACTGTTTCAGATTGATCGCAAGAAGAAGTTCGGTGATCTGTCTTTAGGAAATAAGAAAAAGGTTGCATTAGTCTGCGCACTCATTCATCATCCGGAGTTAATTATCATGGATGAACCAACGAACGGACTTGACCCGCTGATGCATGCTCGGCTGTTCCGAGTGCTCAAAGAAAAGCAGGAACAGGGGGCGACCATCTTCCTCTCAAGTCACAACCTGAAAGAAGTTGAGGATTATTGTTCAAAGGTCGCGTTTATTCGCAGCGGCCAGTTGATCGGTGTTGAAGATCTGTCTCAAGTCAATAAAAAGATGAAGATTGTTGTCTTGAAAGGAAGCAAGCTGCCGCTCGATGAAATGAAGGCAATTGGTGCGGCCTGCACGAAAAAAGAGGAACATGAAGCGCGTTTTCTCTATGAAGGCGGCTTGCCGCAGCTGTTCTCAACCTTGTCGAATCTTTCAGCAGATCTTGAAGATGTTACTGTTGCGAATCGTGATTTGGAAGAACAGTTCATGTCTATGTATGAACGTCAGGAGGGTGAACGATTATGACCTTATTCAAGCTTGAATGCAGGACACACATAAAAACACTTTTGATTTGGATTGTTGTTGTCGGGTTGCTGACGCTTGGTTTGGTGTCGTTATTTCCTGCAATGAAAGACATGGGTCTGCAGCAGATGGACTTGAAGTCAATGCCGAAAGATATGCTGAAGGCATTCAATTTATCGGATATGGCGGCTCTGGCGACGATCAAAGGCTACTTTGGTTATGAATACCAGTATGTGATCATTGCCACCGGTATTTTCGCAGCGATGCTCGGAACCAATGCACTTGCCAGAGAAGAGGCGGAGGGAACAATCGGCTATCTCTATGCTCAGCCGATTACGCGTCTTTCCATCGTTGGATCGAAAATGCTCGCCAACAGTTTGCTATATACATTATACTGGGCAGTATCAATGGTCATTGCTTTTTTGGGATGCATCCTCTTCAAGGAGTCGGGAGCATCCGTTGCTGGGCTGTTTAAGAGCTTTGCACAATTAGCTTTTTCCGGATGGGTAATGGGCCTTACTTTTCTTGCGTTCGGTTTCCTATTATCGGCGTTCCTGTCCACAAATAAATCGGCGACTTCATTATCTCTTGGTATTGTTTTTCTTACCTTTATACTTGGTGTTGTGGGTAAGATGAATGATGATTTTCAGGCACTGGTTTTCTTCTCGCCGGTTGACACGGCGCTTCCGAGCACTGTTTTTAAGAATGGGATTGAATGGAAATACATTGTGACCGACCTGATTGTGATCGTGGTTTCTTGTCTGCTTGCGCTTTGGACATATAAGAGGAAGGATTTGAAAGTGTAATGGATGAAACGAAAGAAAAGGCTATTTTGAACGCTGCGATTCATGAATTTGCGGTAAAGGGATTTGACCGGGCATCGACCAATCAGATCGCAAAATTATCGGGCGTCTCAAAAGGGCTGATCTTTCACTATTTTGATTCTAAAGAGAAACTCTTTGAAGAAAGTGTGGATTATGCCATACGGTTTACAATGAAAGAGCTTGACTATGAGAACTGGAATTTATCGTCTGATATGCTTGCAGATATGCGGAGAATATGTGCCATGGAAATCAGTATTTATAAAAAATATCCAGATATTTTCCAGTTTATCATGAATGCATTTACTCGACCTCCGGAAAAACTGACGAAAAAAATGATTAGTCTATATAATGAATTGAATGCAATGACTCCGGATTTCGTTGGGGATACGATTGAAAAACTCGACTTGAAGGACGATGTAGACCCGAATCTTTTAAAAGAGGTACTGCTCTGTATTTTTAATGATTACAGTAATCGGACGATGACTTATCTAAAGAAACACCCGAATTCGAATATTGACGATCTCATGCCGTTCATCGACAGGGTGATTGCAATGATCGAAATAACCCTGCGTGGTTTGATCAGAAGTAATGAAGAACTGTGAAGTGAAGAAAAGGGAGCGGGAGTATGATCGCGCGTGCGCGGTTAAAGTCCCGCTTTTTTAATTTTTACTATAAAAAAGTATATAAATTTTAAGGAAAATAGTATAAGTGCAACTATGACTTCGCCTTGCTAGAGGCTTGGCAAAGCCAAGTCTTCTAATCGTTTGATGCGCTGAACGTCTAATGATGTGTTTAAGGCATCTTCACGCAGAAGATCAATGCGGTCCAGTACATCAAAGTGCTTGTCTTTAATCTCTTGTTTCAATGCAGCAAATCCGGAGCGCATGTCATTCTCCATGTGATTTATTCGTGTGTCAAGCTGATCCATTCTCTGTTCAAACTTGCCCATCCGTTCATCGAGCGTGCTGATGTTGTTTCCAAGCTCTTTAATGGCTTGCATCACCATTTGCAACTCGCTTGCCATCGCGATCATCTCCTTTCTTTTTCATAAGTATAACAGCCATCAAATCAAAGGTACACTATAAAAAGGAGATCATTTGTTCGCTAAATGATCTCCTTTTTTACACAAATAAGAAAGTATAAAGATTTAGAGGAATTTAGTGTAAATGCAACTAAGCCTTTGCCTTTGTCAGAGGCGCAGCCAAGTTTTCTAATCTGTTTATGGTTTATTTTCTACGCTTATTCCGGCTGTTGCACACGGTTTCTGCTTGTGCCGGTTTCCAGAACTTCAACAACACAATCAAGCGCGCCTTCATCGATATTTTGAATGGCTGTTTCCGTAAAGAAACCAACATGTGGTGTCAACAGGACTTGATCCATAGCGATCAACTTAGCGAGAAGCGGATCATCAAGCGGTTGTCCGCTTAGATTTTTGTTAATCACGGTTTCGTTCTCAAATGTGTCAAGCGCAGCCCCGGCAATTTCTCCGGTTTCGAGTGCATCAATAAGATCCTCTGTGTTGATGAGCCCTCCGCGTGCGATGTTGATAAGAAAAGCACTCTTTTTCATCAGTTTTAATGTATTTTTGTTGATCATATGCCGTGTTGAATCAAAGAGAGGCGTATGCAGGGATACAATGTCTGCTTCTTTCAGTACAGCCTCCAGCGATGGGCGATAGTCGAGAATTGATTTGACGCGATCGTTTGGGTATTGGTCGAAGCCGATAACCCTTGCCCCGAGTCCTTTGAAAAGCTCGGCGGCCGTGGCTCCGATGCGGCCGGTTCCCACGATGCCGACGGTTAATGAGCGGATTTCTTTAGAAAGCAGACCGGACCAGCGAAAATCTTGATTAGAGATGCGCTTCTGAAATTGTGGAATGTGGCGAACGAGCTGCATGGCCTGAGTGACTGCAAGCTCTGCTACGGCATAAGGCGAGTAGGCAGGAACATTTGTGACGATTAAGCCGTTATTTTCCGCTTCGGCCAAGTCAATCATGTCATAGCCTGCCGTGCGTGTCGCGATCTGCCTGATTCCATAGTCCTTCAGCTGTGCATACAGCTTCGGTCCGCCAAGCGCAATCGGCTGTTGAATGCAGATGCCGTCAAAGCTTTTTGCACGTGCAACGGTCTGTTCGGAGAGGAAGTCCGGTGTGGTCACTATGTCAACTTTATGTGATTCAGCCCAGTCTGCGATGATCTTCTTTTCGTGATCTTGTACGCCGTACATCAATAGTTTCACTATTTTTATCCTCCTTAAATCTAAACATGTGAATCTGTTCACAACAAGTGTATCGAAGTGTTCAAAATATGTAAACGGTTTCGATATAAAGCGTAAACGCTGTTATGTAATAAAGTCGCAATGTGCAATTAAGAAATTGTTAAGGATTCGATGATAATCTATGTCTGAAAATTGTTACGAGCAAGGAGTTGTTTTATTGAAAAGAAAACATTTATATGAAATTGATTTGATGAGAGCGATCATTATGTTTGGTGTTCTCTCCGTCCATACAATGAGTATCTTTGACAGTCAGCTGAAAGGATGGACAATGAGCTCTGTGACGATGTCGGCGATTCATTCCTCAATGCATGTCACACGTATGGCATTCATGTTTATTACGGGATTTATTTTGTTTATCGTTTACGCCAACCGTGATTTGCGGATTGCAGATTTTTGGAAGAAACGCTTTTTGCTCATTGGCATTCCCTATTTGTTTTGGAACATTATCTATCTCTTGTTTCAGAATGATTATTTAATGCATACACGAGAGCCTCTATTTCAATTCCTGAATGATTTGTGGCTTGCGTTCATCCATGGGGATCAATTTTATATTTACTACGTTCTCGTTACGTTTCAATTCTATCTTGTGTTCCCATTTATGCTTCGCGGGCTGCAAAAGTTTAAAAAGTGGCATTTGCATGTGTTCCTATGGAGTGTGTATGTGCAATTGATCACAACGGTTTTTATCAAATTTGTGCTGCCTCATCTGGATACATCTAGCTGGCCGTACTTATTGTCTCATTACGGCGTGTTCGTCGTCACCTACCAATGTTATTTTGTACTCGGCGGCTTGGCAGCGTGTCACTATAACGAGATTTGCACATTTATTGATCGGCATATCAAATTGCTGATCGGTATCCTTGCCGTCAGCTGGATGGGTATGTGCCTGCATTATTATTTAAACCGCGTCATCTTACATGAAAGCGATCGTGCTGCTCAGTCTGTGCATCAGCCTGTATATCTGCCCTACACTATTCTGATCATCGCTTTGTTGATTTTTATCGGAAGGTACTGGGCGAAGCGCAGGGAAACAGGGAGCGGGCCGGTGTTTAATCGATTCGTTCAGACCGCATCAATGACGTCGTTCGGTATGTATCTGGCGCAGCCTTTTCCGCTCTATTTGGTCGGTACTTATTTTGTACCCTATTTAAAAGTCGGTTCACTTGCTTTTTACTTGTCTCTGCCGCTTGCCATTCTTTTTGTTTACGCAGCATCTATGCTTATTGCCTATGCTTTTTATAAAACACCGATTCTGTCCTATTGCATTGGTCGTCGTTCAAAATGGCCGAGCCTGAAGCGGTCAAAGCCTGCAGCTTTGCCTGAAGAAACAAAATAAACGAATTAAAGGAGATAACGTCTATGTCACAATTAACACGCGAATTGCATGAGCATATGAAGCCAAGTGACAGATCTATGATAAATGAAGGCAATCATTGGTATTCGGCAGGCGAACTTCAATCCGAAATCAAAAGAATTCAAGCAATTATGGTGCATGCGGGGATTGAAAAAGGGGACAGGGTCGTTCTCGGACTGCCAAACTCCTATTCATTTCTTTGTTTCTTCCTTGCAATTATTGATTACGGAGCAGTTGTTGCAACCATAAATCCGGAAATGACGGATACGGAATTTAAACGATTCATACAGAGGTGCCGACCGGTTCACGGGTTCGTTCACGATCGGCATGCTGCCGTTTTATTCGATGACAGCACGGTGAATTCCTTGAGCTCGCTCTGCGTTTATCATGGGGATTTGTCGGATCTGTCCTTTTACTTCAGAACTAGTCAGCGCTGGATAAGAGGATGGGAAGCGGAGGCTGCGTTTGATACATGTACCTCTGTTGAGCCGTCTGAAGACGAAACGGCCATTCTTCTTTATACGTCGGGAACGACCGGGGCACCGAAGGCAGTCGGCCTGACACACCGGCAAGTGTATGCGGCAGCGCGGCATATTATCGCCTCGCACCGACTGAGCGCATCCGATCGTGCCTATAACATACTTCCGCTTTTTCATATCAATGCTCAGGTTGTCACCGTTTTGTCTACACTTCTTTCAGGAGGGCAGATCATAATGGCGCCAAAGTTCAGCGCGTCTAAGTTTTGGAATGTTGTCATCCAAGACAAGGTGACCTGGGTATCGGCGGTGCCGGCGATCATCTCGATTTTGCTTAAGATTCCGAAACCGACGGTCATTCCTGATTCTTTGCGTATGATCCGATCCGCGTCAGCTCCGCTTGCACCGCAGCTGGCAAAACAATTTGATGATGTCTTTGGCATTCCGCTGATCCAATCCTACGGTATGACTGAGGCAGCAAGTCAGATTTGTGTTAACCCGCTGCCGCCTATGAAACGTAAACCTGCATCGGTCGGCATTCCGTACGGCTTGGAATTGAAAGTTGTTGATGATCAGGATCAGGAACTGGCGTGCGGGAAAGTGGGAGAGCTTACGATACGCGGCGACAATGTGATCAGATGCTATGAAGACGGCGCAGGAAAGGACGCTTTCCAAGACGGCTGGTTTCACACCGGTGATGTTGGCTGGGTTGATGAAGACGGCTATGTCTTCATATCAGGAAGGAAAAAGGAATTAATTAATCGCGGAGGCGAGAAAATCAGCCCTTATGAAGTGGAACAGGTCATCCGAACGGTTTCCGGGATAAAACAAGCTGCCGTTATTGGGTTGGATGATCCAAAGTACGGAGAACGAGTTGCCGCTTATATTGTCGCTGAAGAGAAAGTCCAGACTGATCGGCAGGAACTTATACGGGCTGTTTGGGAGCAATGCAAGCGATCCTTATCCGCACACAAATGGCCGGAAACCATAGAATTCTTGCCCGAAATACCCACCGGACCAACAGGGAAAGTTCAAAGAAGCCTGTTAAAGCATCATTTGCTCGTTCAAAATCTTGAAATAGGGAGTATTAATAATCATGCGTAAATCAAAGCTGCTCGCTCTGTCACTTATACTCATTATCGGTTTTCTTGTCTCCGGGTGCGGAACATCATCATCGGACACCGGAAACAAAGTCATTCGCATCGGATACCAAAAAGGCGATGAATTTAACATTGCTCAGATCAGGGGAAATCTAGCCAAAGCACTAAAGAAACAAGGATATAAAGTGGAGTGGAAAGAGTTCCAAGCGGGTTCGGCATTGCTTGAAGCGCTGCGGGCCGGAAGCATTGACTATGGTCGAACAGGAAATACGCCGCCGGTCGTCGCACAAGCATCAGGTACGGACATCGTCTACGTCGGCGTGGGAAAATCCAAAAATGTCGGCAGCGGTATTGTTGTTAAGAAAAACAGCTCGATTACATCGCTTGCCGACTTAAAAGGGAAGAAGATTGCCTTTTCAAAGGGTTCCAGTTCTCATTATCTTGTGGTCAAGGCATTAAAAAAAGCAGGTTTGACTCTAAACGATGTGCAGCCCGTGTACTTGCAGCCTGCAGATGCACGTATCGCGTTTGAGAAGGGCAGCGTTGATGCTTGGGCTGTGTGGGATCCATTCACAGCGGCAGCACAGATTACCGGCAATGCAAAGATGCTTGTCAACGGCAAGGGGATTACGACTGATCGCGACTTCTTCTTGGCGAAACGCAGCTTTGCAAAAAGTCATACAAAGGTCACCAAAACGGTTATGAGTCAAGTATCAGAAGCCATGGATTGGGCAAATAGCCACCATACGGAATTGATTGCAAAGTTGGCGGATGCCCTCAAAATGGATAAGGACATTGTAGCGATGTCTGTCAATCGCCGCACCTATGGCATTGACAAAATGAATAGCACTATTCTCGATGAACAACAATCGATTGCGGATCAATTCTATCAATTAAAAATCATTCCGAAGAAAATCAATGTACGTGATGCGTTGCTGAGCAATTAAGGAGGCATAAATCATGAAAATCAATGTAAGAAAAGATTTGATGCATGTTCTCCCGTGGCTGATTCCGATCGTTTTGCTGCTCGTCTGGCAGGGATTATCGTCATTGGGAGTCCTATCCGCAACGGTGCTTCCTTCGCCGCTCGGTGTTATTCGTGCAGGGATTCGGTTGTTTAAAAGCGGGGAATTGATGAATAATCTCGGGATCAGTCTCTATCGCGCGATGAGCGGTTTCTTGATCGGGGGTATTACAGGCTTTGTTTTAGGACTGTGCAATGGAATTTTTAAAGTTTCCGACTCACTTTTTGATTCTTCTGTGCAAATGCTGCGCAATGTACCGCATCTGTCTCTGATTCCTTTAATGATTCTCTGGTTCGGCATTGGCGAGACACCGAAAATTGTCCTAGTTGCACTCGGTGTGCTGTTTCCGATCTATATTAATACGTATCATGGCATTAAATATGTGGATAAGGAATTAGTAGAAATGGGACAAGCCTATGGATTAAACGGATTATCACTTTTTACGCATATCATTTTTCCAGGTGCACTCTCATCAATTCTCGTCGGCGTCCGTTACGCACTCGGTGTGATGTGGACAACCTTAATTGTCGCGGAGACCATATCATCAAACTCGGGAATCGGCTATATGGCAATGAATGCACGAGAATTCATGCAGATGGATGTTATCGTCCTTTCCATTTTGATTTACGCATTACTCGGCAAATGTTCCGATCTGATTGCAAAACTATTTGAGAGGAGGTGGCTGCGTTGGTCACAGGTTTAAGACAGGCAGATGATCGACCGGTTACTGTACTTCATAGCCAAGATGAACTTTATGGATCGAAAAAGGTTGTGCTGGAATTGCGGAACATCCGCAAACATTATCAGGATCAGCAGGTTCTTAAAGGCGTCAACCTTACCATTCGCGAAGGCGAATTTGTCGCAATCATTGGGAGAAGCGGGTGTGGGAAAAGTACGCTGCTACGGCTGATTGCCGGTTTAGAGCAACAAACAGAAGGCGAAGTGGAACAGAACCGGCAGCCTCTGGCGGGGATCAATCATTCGGCACGCTTAATGTTTCAAAATGGCCGCTTTCTTCCTTGGAAAAAGGTGGTTGATAATGTTGGCATCGGCTTGAATGGCAATTGGAAAAAAAGTGCTGTGGAAGCACTGGAAGCAGTAGGTCTGTCCGGATTTGCTGATAAATATCCATTGACATTATCCGGCGGGCAAAAACAGCGAGTCGCGCTCGCGCGGGCATTAATCAATCAGCCGGAACTGCTCTTGCTTGATGAACCGCTCGGCGCGCTGGATGCATTGACCAGGATGGAAATGCAGGACTTGATTGAAAAGGTATGGAAAAAGCAGGGCCTGACCTGCATCCTTGTGACTCATGATGTGGAAGAGGCAGTTCGATTAGCGGATCGTGTTATTCTGCTTGAGCAGGGCGTAGTCAGCGAAGATCTTGCCATCCCTCTTGAGCGGCCGAGAACACGAACGTCGGCATCGTTTAATCACTATACCGAACAATTGCTTTACAAATTACTTACGCCTAAGAATAACTGATAAGAATTTGCTAGTCTGTGAAACGTGGGCTTTTTAATTGGCCTTTCGAAAGCATAAGCAGATTTCAATAAACAAAAAAATCGAGAGGATTCGTCTCCTCTCGATTTTTCATTTTGTTGTTGGGTGTAGGGTCTAGATGCCCTTGAATGCTTGACGATAGATTGCTTCCAGTTCGGTAACCAGCGGCATCTTCGGGTTGGCGGTCGTACATTGATCGCCAAATGCACGATCAGACATCTTTTCAACAGCTTTTTCAAAAGCTGCTTTGCTGACACCATTTGTTTCAATGCTCATCGGCATATTCAGCTCTTGAGTCAGTTTTTTAATCGCCTGAACGAGGTTTTCCACACTTTCTTCAGTCGTCTTTCCGCCTACACCGATGATCTGTGCAATCTCTGCATAGCGTTCATCGGCAATAAAGTGTTTATATTTCGGGAACGATGTGAACTTCGTCGGCTTCTGAGCATTGTAACGGATGACATGCGGCAGAAGAATCGCACAGCACCGGCCGTGTGCCAGATGGAATTCGTTGCCAAGCTTGTGCGCAAGGCTGTGATTGATTCCCAGAAATGCATTAGAGAATGCCATGCCGGCGATGGTTGACGCATTATGCATTTTCTCTTTTGCTAATTTGTCGCTGCTGTCCTTATAGGAGCGCGGCAAGTATTTGAACACGAGTTGAATTGCTTTGATACAAAGTCCGTCTGTAAAATCATTGGCCATGTTGGACACATAGGCTTCAATCGCATGCGTGAGCACATCCATACCGGAATCGGCGAGCACGCGCGGCGGTACAGTCATGACGAATTCCGGATCGATGATCGCCACATTTGGTGTCAGCGCATAGTCGGCGAGCGGATACTTCATATCATTTTCTTTGTCTGTGATCACGGAGAAAGAAGTCACTTCTGATCCGGTTCCCGACGTGGTTGGGATTGCGACGAATTTTGCTTTTTTACCGAGATCAGGGAATTTAAAGACACGTTTCCGGATGTCCAAGAACTTTTGTCTGAGTCCAAAGAACTCTGTTTCCGGGCTTTCATAGAACAGCCACATACCCTTTGCCGCATCCATTGCCGAACCGCCTCCCAGGGCAATGATTACGTCCGGTTTAAAGCTGCGCATCATTTCAGTACCTTTCATAACAGTAGTGACGGATGGATCCGGTTCCACATCAGAGAAAATTTCGTACTGGATCGGTTCATTTCGTTTTCTCAAATAGTGGACAACACGGTCGACGTAGCCGAATTTAACCATGCCCGGATCGGCAACGATAAAAGCGCGTGTAATATCCGGCATCACCGACAAATACTTGGTTGAATTTTTTTCAAAATAGATTTTCGGCGGAACCTTGAACCACTGCATGTTGTTGCGGCGATTGGCCATCGTTTTAATATTGATCAAGTTCGCTGTCCCGACGTTTGTGGATACTGAGTTGCCGCCGTACGTGCCGCAGCCCAAGGTCAGTGATGGAATAAAGTGGTTGTAAATGTCCCCAATACCGCCGAGTGACGATGGCGCATTAATGATCAGACGGCCGGCCTTCATCTTCATAGCAAAGGCATTAATTACTTTTTGGTCGTTTGAATGAATAACTGCCGAGTGCCCGATGCCACCAAATTCAAGCATTTCTTCACATCGCTGTAAGCCTTCTTCGGTTGTTTTCGCTTTGAAACAGGCGAGCACAGGACTCAGTTTTTCACGTGAAAGCGGTGATTCCGGGCCAACACTGTTCAGCTCGGCAATGATAACCTTAGTGTCATCCGGAACTGTGACGCCGGCAAGATTAGCAATGTATGCGGCCGACTTGCCGACAATTTTGGGATTGACGGCGCAACGCTTTTCATCAATGACCAGTGTCTCTACTTTTTTCCGTTCTTCATCATTTAAGAAGTAGCATTTGTTTGCGGTCATTTCTTGTTTGACCGCTTCATAGACTGCTGCGTCCACAATGACTGCCTGTTCCGAGGCGCAAATCATGCCGTTGTCAAAGGTCTTGGAAAGGATCAGATCGTTCACCGCCTGCTTAATGTCGGCCGTTTTTTCGATGTACGCAGGTACGTTCCCAGGACCAACGCCGATCGCCGGTTTGCCTGAACTGTAGGCGGATTTAACCATGCCTGAACCGCCGGTCGCAAGAATGAGAGCCACGCCGGGGTGATGCATCAGCTGCTGGGTTGCGGCAAGTGATGGTGTTTCAATCCATTGAATACAATTTTTCGGTGCTCCGGCACGTATCGCGGCATCACGAACCACGCGAGCCGCTTCGCTGCTGCATTGTTGCGCCGACGGATGGAAGGCGAAAATAATCGGATTTTTTGTCTTGATTGAAATGATGGATTTAAACATCGTCGTTGATGTCGGATTGGTCACTGGAGTAACACCGGCGATGACGCCAACCGGCTCGGCGATTTGGACAATTTCTTCATACGGATCCTCGTTAATGATGCCAACGGTTTTGTTAGTTTTTATTGAGTTATAAATGTATTCGGTTGCAAAAATATTTTTAATCATTTTATCTTCATAAACACCGCGTCCGGTTTCTTCGAAGGCCATTTTCGCCAATTGCATGTGCTGATCAAGTCCGGCCAGAGCCATTTGTCGTACGATCTCATCAATTTGCGTTTGGTCAAGCGGTTTAAATTCATCCAGTGCGGTCTGAGCATTCGTTACCAATTGATCGATCATCGTTTCCAATGTTTCTTTTTTCGAATCCTTTGGATGTAATGCTTGTTCTTCAATAGCCATATGGTGGTCCTCCTTCGGAAAATAGGGATCATGACTTTGTGAATTAATTCACATATATAATTTACTTTATAACCAGTGGATTGGCAACAATTACGAAAACGCTGTCACAAAGTGGCCATTTGATTTTGTCTGATTTGTGTCGAGCAAATAATTGAGGTTTTAAGCAACAGTAAAGTGGGTTGCATCTTTGTTGCGCAGTAGACGGAAGAGGTGCAATAACTCGTAAGATGTGCGGATGTCTGGACTTGTAACGAATCGAGAAAAAGTCGTAACGAAGACTCTCAAATTCGTAACGAACTAAGGAAAAATCGTAACGAACTTCTAAAAAGTTGTAACTAATTTCAAACGAAGAGCGGAAATTCAACCCAACACTCGAAAAGTTCAACCCAATCTCTGGAAAGTTCAACCGAAGAGAGAGAAAACCCATTCGTCTCAACTGCTATCCGCTTGTCCCGCTTTCTCGGTTGAAAAAAGCGAATTGAGCGCACCTGCTCAATTCAGCTTAGTCCATAAAGCATTGGCGACATTAATACCCGCCCGTCATATCGCTGAGCAGTCCCTCGTAATCGTAATTTGCCGTGCTTTTTTCAGAATCGACCTCCCATTTGTTTCCTTCCTTCTTAAGATTGATTTTATAGCTGTCGTCGGATGTCTGTGTATCAGTATTTTTAAACACCTCCCCAATATTTTTTGCCATGTACACATACCAGCCTTTCAGCGCAGCATCATAGTCCGAATATTTGCCGCGGTTGTCATCAATAAACTGATCCTTCAATTTTTCAATCTCGTCATACATGTCGTCGAGGAAAAGTACTTTTGGAGTAACTTCGACAACGGCTGAATCCGGAAGGGCTGTATCAACCTTTAGAACGACGCTTCCTTTTTCACGATTGGCGCTTTCAAAGGCTTCATAAATTTGATTGGTTTGCTCATCAGACAACTGATCATCGAGCTCGCTGCCCATATTTTTGATGAATACGTCTTTCATTTGCGCTTTATCTTTATTTGCATCATTGGCGACAAGGGTTGCGTAGTTCGAATCATCTTTTCCAAAGAAAACAGTTTGTATATAGGCGTTCATGGCATCCTTAATTTGCTGCTGATCGTCTTTGAACTTCTTGGTATTAATTTTTACAACAATTTCATCAACCTTTTTATCTCCTTTATAGACGTTTGGCTGAAAGTGCAGTTCATAGGTTTTGTTCTTGGCGACTCGAAACGGAATGTAGCCGGTTACGGTTTTATCTTTGGCAAGGGAGTCAGTGTCCAGCATTTTAAAGCTGCCTTCTGAATCGTCATAGATGGAGTCATCCACCGATACTTTTTCATTCTTGGAATCATAGAGTGAGAAGTCATCAGTGAGCAGATCCAGCGAATCGTCGGAGTGGTTGGTAATACTGATATTGAGCGCGAGCAGTGCGCTATCGTCGGAGTTTTCTTGACCATCCTTTGTAATATATTGGCCGTTTTTCACTGTCACCGTCGCAATATCGGATTTGCCTTCTTCTTTCTTACTGCTTGAGTTGCCGCATCCGGCAATGAGCAGCAGAAGTGCGAGTCCCATGATGAGCAAAAGCTTAAGTTTAATCGTCATCGCCCCCCAAAATTGTTTGAAGTTCGGTTTGTCATGAAACCGTCAAAAAGTCTACGGTCAGTTCTATGTGATCACCTTTAAAAATAGACTGGATCAGTTTGTACCATTTTCATCCGCATGAAAAAATGCAGCTTTGATTAAATAGGAGTCACTTCACGAATTTTGCAGCATAGAATGGGCAAATACGGAAGGAGACGTGAAAGCGATGCGATTAGGAAAAAGCAGCATGGTGATCATCGGCACGTTCGTACTTATATTAATGTTTCTTCTTATTCTAGTCGGTATAGGTCACTCGAAGTCTTCTCCAGAACACCTGCTTCAGAGCTTTAAGGAGACGATCAAGACTAACGATGCGTCAGCACTCAAGCAGCTGCTCATTTCAGATAATAAAAGTGCTGAAATTACGAAATCCTCATCTCAGGCACTGCTTAATTATTTGCGTACGCACAAGGGAGCCTATCGAGAAATAACAGACAGCCTGACAAAGGCGGCACAGACAAAAAAATTAGATTCGGACGGCGTCCTGAGTATCACGCAACAGGGACGACGCTATCTGCTTTTTAAAAATTATAAATTGAAGCTTCAAACGCAGCCGATTACGGTAACTGGGTTGCGCAAGGGTGAACAATTGGCACTCAATGCTGATCAACAGGGAATTGCACATAAGGGAACCAAGTATGGACGAATTCTTCCCGGAACCTATGTTCTTCAAAAACAGCTGACCAATGATTTAGGCATTTTTGTAAAAAAAGAAAAAATAGCAGTGTGGGATCAACCGATAACAATCGACGTCAATTCGGCGGCCTGGATAGCACGTGATGCGTCGGTGCAAAAAGCAGTGATTGAGCGCATTAATCAGTTTAACAGCGAAGTATCCATTTGGGAGACTTCTGAATATGTACCGACAAAACTTCCTTCTGCTTCGGAACAATTTAAAAAGACCCAATCGGCTGCACGAATGATGCAATTCGAACAAATAAAGGGACAATTGGATGAAGTTCAATCTGCCTATTTAGGGATGGTGGTTGATCCGGACAGCCTGACGCTGACGCATTTCGGGGATCAATGGAACGCCTCAGTAGATACTGTTGTTTCCTATAAATACGGTTATAAGCTAAAGAAAGAGAAACAAATGAAAGACGATTCCTATCAGCGAGGCATCAATTTCCGGCTGGTTTATGATAAAAATCAGAAGCGTTGGCTGGTAAATGGAATTTCCGATAATTATATAACGCTTCAAACGGCATCTCTATGGACACATAAAAAGAAGCTGTCCGTCCCAAATCCGGTTGTTCACACATGGCCTGCAGACAAACAGCCGAATTTGTAGGAATATAAACTGCTTGAAAACTGGACCCTATCTCCATGAAGTATGAATAGGTGTTATCCCCAAAAAGAAAAGCCCAATGAAAAGAGCGAGGCAGTCTCAAAATCCGTTTTGGACTTTGAGACTGTCTCGTTTCTATGAATAACATAAAGGCGAATTGATTGATGGCAGGTTTTGCCTGAATGGGCCATTCTTTTTTCTAATTCCGAACGTTTACCAAAATAAATTATATAGCGTTCGCTGTTTCGTTGACGGCGGCTCCTATCTGCTGATATAATGAACGATGTAAAAAAAGAGTTTTATTTTGTCTGCATACGTCGAAATTAATTTTCAACATGTCATCATGAGTATTGCATTTATTCTATTCGCTTCATTGGCTTTGAAGCTTTTTTATTTTGGGTTCATAGCCGTTCATCGACAAATATTGGCGGATGCGGACAAAATAAGAAAATGAGGGGGATTATTGTGAACGAGAATTGGTTGTCACGTTATTTTCAATTTTCCGAGTTAAAGACAACTTTAGGCCGTGAAACACTTGCTGGTTTGACTACCTTTATTTCCATGGCGTACATATTGTTCGTCAATCCGAGTGTTCTCGGTGCATCAGGCATGGATAAAGGTGCTGTATTCACAGCAACCGCGATTTCCAGTGCGCTTGGCTGCTTGATCATGGGTATCATAGCTAAGTACCCGATTGCAATCGCACCGGGGCTTGGTGTTAACGCATTTTTTGCTTATTCAGTATGCATCGGCATGAAAATTCCGTGGGAGACGGCACTGGCCGGCGTATTCATTGCATCGGTAGTGTTCTTTCTGATTACGATTTTCAAGCTTCGTGAAATTATTATTGACGCAATTCCGCAAAGCCTGAAGCTGGCAATGGCTGCAGGTATTGGCTTATTCATCGCATTTATCGGCCTTCATGAAGGCGGTTTGATCGTTGCCGACAAAGCAACGACAGTAGCTTTCGGACCGCTGAATGTCGGCACAACTTGGCTGACCATCTTCGGATTGATTGTCACGATCATCCTTATGGTTCGAAAAGTTCCCGGTGCTATTTTCATCGGCATGGTTCTGACTTCGATTGTGGGCATCATTTTCAAACTGATTCCGCTTCCGTCTTCGATTGTTTCGACTGCGCCTAGCCTCGCGCCTACTTTCGGCAAGGCAATTACACATGTTCCGGACATTAATACATTACAGCTCGGCGTTGTTGTCCTGACGTTCCTGCTTGTTACATTCTTTGATACGGCCGGCACGCTGATCGGACTTGCTGAACAAGCCGGATTCATGAAGAACAACAAAATGCCGCGCGTCGGACAAGCACTGCTTGCTGACTCGACATCAATGCTTGCAGGTTCTGTACTTGGTACATCACCAACCTCTGCTTACATTGAATCATCAACAGGTATTGCAGTCGGCGGACGTTCCGGATTCACTGCGGTTGTTACCGGTATTTTGTTCCTGTTCGGCATGCTGTTCTCGCCGCTGCTGTCTGTTGTTACGTCACAAGTAACCGCACCTGCGCTGATCATTGTCGGTGTACTGATGGCATCTGCTTTGAAACAAATTCCTTGGGATAAATTTGAAATCGCGGTTCCTGCATTCCTGACTGTACTCGGCATGCCGCTGACGTACAGCATCTCTGATGGTATCGCACTTGGTTTCATTCTTTACCCGATCACGATGATCACGGCAGGACGCTGGAAAGAAGTTCATCCGATTGTCTACGTACTGTTCTTTGTTTTCATCGTCTTCTTCGCATTAATCTAAAAGCGATCTTTTTAAAAGCCTTCCTCATTGAGGAAGGCTTTTTTGCAGGTTAAGAAAATTTATCGTTCTGCCCCTGCTGACGATGAGCCTCATAAGCTGCTGATTCCCATCTGCTCTTAGCGGTTGGGCGATGAGGTAAGCGCCCAATCTGATAAATAGACGGAGAAATTACCCTTATTTAGAAAATGAGCGAAAAAATCGCTTAAATAGACGGAAAAATTCCGCTTATCGAATCGAAAAACATGAAAATAGAGAGCTTTGCTTTGCATAAGCGGAAAAATTACCCTTATTTACCGGCAAAATAAGCTCCATGGTGATATAAGCGGAAAATTTCCGCTTATTTTATTCGTTGCTTATAAGGATCAGAATGCTTAGTGAAACAGAAGTAGGATGTGCCAGAAGTTGCCTGCGGGCTCGCTGTGCACCCGTGGTCGCGCTCAGTTTGCCCGGTTTTTCTAACGCGACCTGTGCGCACCTGCCTAAAGCAGAACCGATGTCCCTTTTCGATTCAAAACATTTTTCGCGGCATAATGCATTTTGCAGATCCCTGTATTGCCGAATACATGCACCTCGTCAGTGACATGATAAGGATAATCTATCCTAAAGGGCGTGAATGAAATGGCTGCTTTAATCATTGCAATTTTGTTTTGGATTCTTGGAATGGCTGTGCTCTGTGCAAGCTTTTATCTGACGAAAGAGATGAGACAGGCTGGTGACCACTTAATTGTGGAAGCGGAGCATGAGAAGGGAAAGGATGATTCTGCAAGTATAGCCATGGCGATCGAAGCAAGCTTCCTGAAGCGTATTCCAAGTTACATGATTCACATGGTGACAGGGACCATCGGTGCAACATTGATTGCGCTTGGCTTTGTCGCGCTTGCTTTTTACGTTCATTAATGAAGTGTCGATGAAGCCTGTCGAAGCAGCAGGTTAATTGATATAATAAAAATATGAAATTTCGATAAAAGACGACATTTAACGCGTGCAGCTGCGCGTGATTGACATGGAGCGGTGAACATTCATTGGGAAAACGAAAGCAAGGGAATTCGGATAAGCGATCAAACATTACGCTATTGAAAAAGCAATTTACTGTCGGAGAAGATGAGACCATCAATCAATGTCTCGAACGGATGAAAGCCGAAGGATACGCGCCGATCAGGCGGACAGAGCGTCCGATTTTTCGAGAAACGGAATCAGGACCGGAATGCATCGGTCGGCAATGTGTTTTCGACGGAAAATTGATTTCGTCAAAAGGCGAACAATAGTACGAAACATTTCATCTAATGTTCGATAATCCGGTTGACATGCGGTGAATGTTGTTGATATGATGAGAGGGTCAAAAAGAAAAGCGAACCCTCATATATTTTTGGGAATATGGCCCAACTGTCTCTACCTGGCGACCGGAAATTGCCGGACTATGAAGGGAAAATAGCAACGTTTTGTTGGAAGCCGCTGCCCGCGGTAAAAGACCAGACGGTTGTTTTCTCTTCATTTTCAGGAAAACAGCTGTTCTGGGCTTTTTATTGTCTGGATTTTGAATGTGTTTAAAGAGCCTGAGAGACAGAAAAAGAGCTGATGATGTCGATTCGGCTCGACAATGTGTTCGTTCACGCTCTTTTTAAATGCTTTTTATTTGGGAGGCAGTATTGTGAGTCAAGCAGTAGTTGGTGTGATTATGGGAAGCAGCTCCGATTGGGAAACCATGAAGAATGCGTGCGATGTTTTGGATATGATGGACATTCCTTATGAGAAGAAGGTTGTGTCCGCGCACCGTACACCGGATTTAATGTTTGAGTATGCGGAGACTGCACGCGAACGCGGAATCAAAGTGATTATTGCAGGTGCTGGCGGAGCCGCGCATTTACCGGGTATGACCGCGGCAAAGACGACCTTGCCGGTCATCGGCGTTCCTGTGAAATCCCGAGCGCTCAGCGGTATGGACTCATTATTATCCATTGTTCAGATGCCGGCCGGCATTCCGGTGGCAACTGTAGCAATTGGTGCATCCGGGGCGACCAATGCCGGTTTACTCGCTGCTCAGATGCTCTCGGCATTCGATGATCAGTTGAAGAACCGTTTAGAAGACTATCGTGAATCTCTGGCCAAGAAGGCAAAGGAAAGTGATCTGAAATGAAGCAGAAAACGATCTTGCCGGGACAAACCATCGGCATTCTCGGCGGCGGACAATTAGGACGGATGATGGCGATCAGCGCGAAACAAATGGGCTATCGGATTGCCGTACTTGATCCGACTAAGGATTGCCCGTGCGCGCAGGTCGCGGACATCGCAATTGTTACGGATTACGACGATCCGGAAGGCGCAAAGAAAATGGCGGCATGTGCTGATGTCGTCACCTATGAATTTGAAAATGTAGACGTTCAGACGGTGGACTACCTGCAGGAAAACAGTTATCTTCCTCAGGGCGGCCACCTGCTTGAAATAACCAAGGATAGACTGAATGAAAAGGCGGCAATCCGCGAAGCGGGCTTGCCGGTTGTTCCCTACATGCCTGTCCGTAATCATGATGAATTGGAAAAAGCTATTGCTGAAATCGGATTTCCGTCCGTACTGAAAACAACTCAGGGCGGCTACGATGGAAAGGGCCAGTACGTTCTCAAATCTGAATCAGATTTAGAGGAAGCACGCCCTTATATAGGAAAGACTCCTTTTGAACTGGAAAAATGGCTTCCATTTGAAAAAGAAATCTCTGTTATTGTTGTACGCAGCACGACCGGGGAAACCTCTGTATTCCCGGTTGCTGAAAACATACATCGTCATAATATTTTGCATCATACTCTAGTGCCGGCGAGAATACCTGAAAGTCTCCGCGTTGAAGCAACCGAACATGCGTTGCAGCTTGCGGAAGCCCTCAAGCTCGTCGGCACGCTTGCCGTCGAAATGTTTGTCGGCACGGACGGAAAGGTGTACGTCAATGAGACCGCACCGCGTCCGCACAACTCCGGACATTTTTCAATTAATGCCTGCGAGACGTCTCAGTTTGAACAGCATGTGCGTGCGATCTGCGGTTTGCCGCTGTCCAGCACGCAGCTGCTCAAACCGGTCATTATGATCAATATTCTTGGCGAGCATGTCCAGCCGGTTTTGGACAAAATTGATTTATTGAAATCCGCGCACCTCCACTTATATGGAAAAGACGCGGCGAAAACCGGACGCAAGATGGGTCATCTGACGATCCTGGGTGACAGTGTTGATGAAGCAATTGAGCAAGCAGAGAGATTAGGAATATGGAAAATTGAACAGGAAGTGGGTAAGCATTCATGATTGATCGGTATACACGGCCGGAAATGGGCGCAATTTGGACAGAAGAAAACAGGTACAGGGCATGGCTTGAAGTCGAAATTCTTGCCTGTGCCGGTTGGTCGGAACTCGGAGAAATACCAAAGGAAGACGTTGAAAAGCTGAGGAAAAATGCGACATTTACGGTTGATCGCATCCATGAGATTGAACAACAGACGCGTCACGATGTTGTAGCGTTCACACGAACCGTTTCCGAATCGCTAGGCGACGAAAAGAAATGGGTACATTACGGTCTGACCTCGACGGATGTTGTGGATACCGCTCAAGGCTACCTGCTGAAGCAAGCAAATGAAATTTTGGAAAAAGATATTGAACAGTTTATTGAAGTCATCCGCCAGAAGGCGAAGAAATATAAAAATACGGTCATGATGGGCCGTACGCACGGGGTTCATGCCGAACCGACAACCTTTGGCCTTGTTTTAGCCCTGTGGTATGAAGAAATGAAACGCAATCTGGAGCGTTTCAAACGCGCAGCCGACGAAGTGCAGTACGGCAAAATTTCCGGTGCGGTCGGCACGTATGCCAATATCGATCCTGCTGTTGAAACCTATGTGTGCGAACATCTCGGGATTAAGCCGGCGCCGATCTCAACACAGGTGCTTCAACGTGATCGTCACGCACACTATATGTCCGTGCTTGCGCTGATTGCGACCTCAATTGAGAAATTCGCGGTTGAAGTACGCGGCTTGCAGCGTTCGGAGGTTCGCGAAGTTGAAGAATATTTTGCAAAGGGTCAGAAGGGCTCATCGGCAATGCCTCATAAACGCAACCCGATTGGTTCGGAAAACATGTGCGGACTTGCCCGCGTGATTCGCGGTTATATGCTGACTGCCTACGATGATGTGCCGCTTTGGCATGAACGCGACATTTCACACTCATCGGCAGAACGGATCATCCTTCCGGACGCGACCATCGGCTTGGATTACATGCTCAATCGTTTCTCAACGATTATTGAGAAGCTGACTGTTTTCCCGGAAAATATGAAACGCAATATGAAGCGTACCTTCGGCTTGATCTTCTCGCAGCACGTTCTGCTTGCCTTGATTGAAAAAGGAATGAGCCGCGAAGCTGCTTATGATATTGTTCAGCCGAATGCAATGAAGTCATGGGAGACGGAAACGCCATTTAAAGAAATCGTTGAAGGTGATGCGCGTATTACCGATCAATTGACTCAGGCTGAAATCGATGCCTGCTTTGATGAAACCTACCACCTGAAAAATGTTGACTTTATCTTTGAACGTCTGGGTTTGAACGACTAAATCTGTATCTTCAGCGAAAAGGGGAAAAACAAATGAGTCAGCTTTTATATGAAGGAAAAGCGAAAAAAATGTTCACGACGGATGATCCGAACGTATTGCGAGTGGTGTACAAGAACGACGCAACTGCATTTAACGGTCAGAAAAAAGCGCAGTTTGAAGGAAAAGGCCGCTTGAACAACGCGATCTGCACCAAGATCTTTAAAATGCTACAGGGAAAAGGTGTTCCAACGCATTATATCGAAACGATTTCCGAAACTGAGCAATTAGTCAAAGCGGTGAGCATTGTTCCGATCGAAGTTGTTGTTCGAAACGTTGTTGCAGGCAGTCTGTCAAAACGTCTCGGTGTTGATGAAGGTGAAACGCTCGGACGCACAATCGTTGAATTCTACTATAAAAGTGACGAACTTGGCGATCCGATGATCAACAGCGATCACGCTTTGGCAATGGACATCGCAACAAAAGAAGAACTCGCGGAAATCCGCCGCCTTGCACTCAGCATTAACGAATCATTGCAGGCATTCTTCGCTGAAGCAGGCATCTTGCTTGTCGATTTTAAAATCGAGTTTGGCAAACTGAAAGAAACAGGTGCCATTGTGCTTGCCGATGAAATCTCGCCGGACAGCTGCCGTCTATGGGATAAAGAGACTCATGAAAAGCTTGATAAAGATGTTTTCCGCCGCAATATTGCTGATCTCCCCGAAACCTATGAAAAACTTTTGAAACGCTTGGAGGATGTCAAATGAAAAAGGTGAAGGTGTTCATTACATTGAAAGAAAGTGTGCTTGATCCTCAAGGTCAGGCGGTCATGCAGTCGCTGCACAATATGGACTATAAAGCCGTTAAAGATGTGCGCATCGGCAAATACATCGAACTCCAGATGGAAGACTCAGCAGATGTCGCGGAACAGGTCGATACGATTTGCGATCAGCTGCTCGCAAATACGGTTATTGAAAATTATCGCTATGAAGTCGAGGAGGAGGTTCATTCGTGAAAACCGCGGTCATTGTTTTTCCCGGCTCCAACTGCGACCAAGATATGTATTACGCGATTAAAGATGGACTGGGTGAAGAAGTAGACTATGTGTGGCATGCGGAAACCTCGCTGGACGGCTATGACGCGATCATGATTCCCGGCGGTTTTTCCTATGGCGACTATCTGAGATCAGGCGCAATCGCACGTTTCGCCGGGATTATGCCGGCAGTCATCAAGGCTGCCAAAGAAGGCAAACCGGTACTGGGTGTGTGCAACGGCTTCCAGATTCTGCTCGAAGCAGGACTGCTGCCCGGAGCAATGCTGAAGAACAAGCATCTCAAATTCATTTGTGAAACCGTTAATCTTCAGGTTAAAAATAACGATACACAATTTACAAAGCTTTACAATCAGGATGAAGTGATTCGCATTCCGATCGCACACGGCGAAGGCAATTATTTCTGCGACGACGAGACGCTCAAGGAACTGCAGGAGAATAACCGGATTGTCTTCACCTATTCAGGAGAAAATCCAAACGGATCAAGAGCTGATATCGCCGGCATTATTAATGAGGCCGGCAATGTGCTCGGCATGATGCCGCACCCGGAACGCGCCGCCGATGCACTGCTCGGCAGCGATGACGGTCTTCGTCTGTTCCGGTCGATCCTAAACCATTGGAGGGAATCTACTCATGCCGCTTACACATCTTGAACCATCACCGGAGCAGATTGAACAGGAAAAAGTATACCGCACAATGGGGCTCACTGAAGAAGAGTACCAAAAGGTGAAGAATTTGCTCGGACGCAAGCCAAACTATACGGAAACCGGGCTGTTCTCGGTGATGTGGTCGGAACACTGCAGCTACAAGACATCAAAGCCGGTGCTGAAATATTTCCCAACAACCGGCGAACATGTCCTCCAGGGTCCTGGCGAAGGTGCCGGTATTGTTGACATTGGTGACGGTCAGGCAGTTGTGTTCAAAATCGAAAGCCATAACCATCCTTCGGCCATCGAGCCGTACCAAGGTGCCGCAACCGGTGTCGGCGGAATTATCCGCGATGTGTTCTCAATGGGCGCACGTCCCGTGGCACTGCTTGACTCACTTCGTTTTGGCGATTTGGACAGTTCTCGTGTCCGCTATCTTTTTGAAGAAGTGGTCAGCGGAATTGCCGGATACGGTAACTGCATCGGCATTCCAACGGTTGGCGGCGAACTTCAATTTGATCCGTGCTACAACGGAAATCCGCTTGTGAATGCGATGTGCGTCGGCATCATGGATCATGCCGACATTCAGGTCGGTCAGGCGCGCGGCATTGGCAACACGGTTATGTACGTTGGCGCAAGCACAGGCCGCGATGGTATTAACGGCGCGACCTTCGCTTCCGAAGAAATCTCTGAAAAATCGGATGAGAAGCGTTCGGCAGTACAGGTTGGCGATCCGTTCATGGAAAAATTGCTCGTTGAAGCATGTCTTGAATTAACGAAGCATGATGCGCTTGTCGGTATTCAAGATATGGGTGCGGCCGGGCTTGTTTCCTCCGCAAGTGAAATGGCAGCTAAGGCCGGCGTCGGCATTCATATGAATCTCGATCTGATTCCGCAGCGTGAAACGGAAATGACGCCATATGAAATGATGCTCTCCGAATCACAAGAACGCATGCTGATCGTTATTAAGAAGGGCAGCGAGGAAGAAATCAAAGCAATTTTCGCCCGCTGGGGTCTTCACGCGGTAGCGGTTGGCGAAGTTATTGAAGAAGAAGTGCTTCGCCTCGAGCATAAAGGCAAGATTGTGGCCGATGTTCCATCGGATTCTTTAGCGTCTGCACCGGTTCGCCATATGCCGTCCAAGGTTCCTGCAGCTTATCTTGCAAATCAAGCGGCTCCGGCGTGGAAGCCTGAAATCAATAATTACGCGAAAACAATTAAAAAACTGCTCGGTCAGCCAACTCTAGCTTCAAAAGAATGGGTGACTCGTCAGTATGACTATATGGTACAAACGAACACGGTTGTTGCACCAGGCTCTGATGCAGCAGTAGTCCGCGTGCGCGGAACGAAAAAAGGCCTCGCCATGACAACGGATTGCAATGCCAAGTATTTAGCACTTGATCCTAACGAAGGCGGAAAAATTGCTGTTGCTGAAGCAGCGCGAAATATTGTCTGCTCCGGCGGCGTGCCGCTCGCGATCACTGACTGCTTGAACTTCGGCAGTCCGGAAAATCCGGAAGTGTTCTGGGAAATCGATGAATCCGTCAAAGGAATGGCAAAGGCATGTGACGTCCTGAAGACTCCGGTTATCAGCGGCAACGTCTCCCTCTACAATGAAACCGATCGCGGTGCCATTGATCCGACTCCGGTTGTCGGCATGGTCGGCCTCGTTGAAGATCTTGATCATGTCATGACTGCTTCCTTTAAGAACGAAGGCGACGCAGTCTATGTTATCGGCGCGGCAAAACCTGAATTCGGCGGCAGTGCATTGCAGATCCTTATGGACGGCGAAGTGAGCGGTAAGGCTCCGGCACTTGATCTTGAACTGGAAAAGGGCCGTCAGGGTAAAGTTCTTGAGGCAATTAAGTCAGGCTTTCTCGCTTCGGCTCACGATATTTCCGAAGGCGGTCTAGCTGTTGCCGTTGCTGAGTCGGTATTTGGCACGGAGCTCGGCTGCGATCTTAAATTTGATACCGATCCTGCAGTAGAACTTTTCTCAGAAACTCAGTCACGTTATCTGATTACTGTACCTGAAGCAACCAAGAAGGATTTTGAAGCATTAGTAGGCGACGCTGTTTTTGTCGGCAATGTGACACGCAGCGAAACCGTAAACCTAGCCTTTGCATCGTCAACCGTCACTCTGAATCGGAATGAACTCGAGAACGAATGGAGAGGGGCACTGTCATGCATTATGTCGGCAAAGAACTGAATGAAGAATGTGCGGTTTTTGGAATCTGGGGTCACGAAAACGCGGCAAAGCTGACCTATTACGGTCTTCACAGCATGCAGCACCGCGGACAGGAAGGCGCCGGTATTGCGGTTTCCGACGGAAAACATATTTATGATCACAAAGGACTCGGCCTCGTCAATGATGTATTTGACCATGATAAGCTCGATGCTTTGAGCAAGGGGTATGCAGCCATTGGTCATGTTCGTTATTCGACACAAGGCGGTAACAGCTATGCCAATGTGCAGCCGCTCGTTTTCCGCTCACAAAAAGACTCGCTCTCGATCGCGCATAACGGTAATTTGGTGAATGCCCATAAATTAAAAGGAGAGCTTGAAGAACGCGGCAGCATTTTTCAAACGACATCCGATACGGAAGTTATCGCTCACTTGATTAAACGCGACTATGCCGATAATTTTATCGAAAGCGTCAAGCACGCATTATCGGTAATCAAAGGCGCTTATGCGCTTGCAATGCTGACTGAACACCAATTGATCGCGGCTTTGGATCCAAATGGACTGCGCCCGCTTTCACTTGGTAAATTGGGTGACGCATGGGTGGTTGCTTCGGAAACCTGCGCGTTTGATCTGATCGGCGCGACTTATGTCCGAGATGTCAATCCGGGTGAAATCATTGTTATTGACAATGAAGGTCTGCACTCAGACTTCTTTACCAACCGGACCGAGCCTGCGATCTGCAGCATGGAATACATCTATTTCTCTCGTCCCGACAGCAATATTCAGGGCATCAATGTGCATGCGGCAAGAAAAAATCTTGGCCGTATGCTCGCCCAAGAAGCGCCGGTTGAAGCAGACGTTGTCACCGGTGTTCCGGATTCCAGTATTTCGGCGGCGATCGGCTATGCCGAAGCAACCGGAATTCCGTACGAACTCGGCATGATCAAGAACCGTTATGTCGGTCGAACCTTTATCCAGCCGTCACAGGAATTACGTGAACAAGGAGTGAAAATGAAGCTTTCTCCGGTTCGCGCAATTATCGAAGGCAAGCGTGTGGTCATGGTCGATGATTCGATTGTGCGTGGCACAACAAGCCGCCGCATCGTCGGCATGCTGCGTGACGCAGGCGCGACCGAGGTTCATGTTCGGATCAGTTCGCCGCCGATCACCCATCCATGTTTTTATGGGATCGACACATCAACGTCTTCCGAATTGATCGCGTCTACGCATTCAGTAGAAGATATTCGTGAATTAATCGGTGCTGACTCGCTCGTTTACTTAAGTCCTGAGGGATTGAAGAAAGCGATCGGGCGCGACCCGGCAATGAAGAACTGCGGACAGTGCATGGCTTGCTTCACGGGCAAGTACCCGACGGAAATTTATCCGGATACGGTTCTGCCGCATGAAAAAGAACTGCTTGTCTGAGGAGGACCATCATGGCGAACGCATATAAAAAAGCCGGCGTAAACATCGAAGCCGGCTATGAAACAGTCGGACGAATCAAGAAGCATGTGCAGCGAACGTTCCGCCCGGAAGTGATCGGCGGATTAGGCGGTTTCGGCGGTGCAATTGATCTGTCCCAAATGAACATTAAAGAACCGGTCTTGGTTTCGGGAACAGACGGAGTTGGTACCAAGCTGATGATCGCTTTTGCGACGGAGCGCCATGACACGATCGGCATCGATGCCGTTGCAATGTGTGTCAACGACATTGTCACGCAAGGCGCCGAACCGATCTATTTTCTCGATTATCTGGCCTGCTCCTCACTCAAGCCGGAAAAAGCGGAAGCGATTGTCAAAGGAATTGCTGACGGCTGTGCCGATGCAGGCTGTGCATTAATCGGCGGTGAGACCGCTGAAATGCCGGGCATGTATCAAGAAAATGACTATGATATTGCCGGTTTTTCGGTCGGCGTTGTGGAAAAATCAAAACGGATTACCGGTGAGAATGTAAAGGTCGGCGATCTCTTAATCGGGCTCGCATCAAGCGGCATACACAGCAATGGATTTTCACTTGTCCGCAAGCTTGTAGCAGACGCCGGTTTAACCTACAGCGATGCCTATGCGCCTGAACCGGGAAAAACCGTTGGCGAGGTTTTGCTCACGCCAACGAAAATCTACGTTAAACCTGTACTTGATTTGCTTAAAAAGGTTGATGTTCATGGAATTGCACATATTACAGGCGGCGGATTCTATGAAAATGTGCCGCGCATGTTCCCAGAAGGCTTAACGGCGGAAATGGACGTCTCTGCTTGGAAACGTCCTGCTGTGTTTGATTGGCTGAAAGAGTTAGGCAGTCTGCAGCTCGATGACATGTTTCATACCTTTAACATGGGTATCGGCATGGTACTGGCGGTTGCTCCTGAAAATGCAGACCAAGCTTTGGATGCGTTGAAGGCATTTGGCGAAGCACCGGTTGTTGTTGGAAAAGTTGTCGAAGGTCATGAATTGACGCTGGTGAATTGTGATGAAGCATAAGATCGCTGTTTTTGCCTCAGGACACGGTACGAATTTCGTCGCAATCAACAAAGCGGTTCAAGAAGGAAAGATTCCCGCGACCATCGAACTGCTTGTTTGCGATCAGCCGGGAGCAGCCGTTATCGAGCGCGCGAAGCGAGCGGGTGTCGATACGTTGGTCGTTTCAAGGAAGGACTACCCGTCCAAAGCGGCATTTGAACAAGTCATTGCCGACGCGTGCAAAGAACATGATGTCACGTATATTTTTCTTGCAGGGTACATGCGAATTCTCGGCAAGGTCATGCTTGCTGCGTATCCGCATCGGATTATTAACATTCATCCATCATTACTTCCTTCTTTTACCGGACTGGATGCGATTGGTCAAGCCTTTGAGAAAGGCGTAAAGATCACAGGCATTACGATTCATTATGTGGACGAGGGCATGGATACCGGCCCGATCATCGCCCAAGCAGCCGTTCCGGTGAAAGATAACGACACAGTTGAGACACTGGAAGCACGCATCCATGAAACAGAGCACAACGTGTATCCGGCAACCATCGCGAAGCTGCTCAGCAAGTGATCGAACGATCCATCCCGAGTTAAAGCTAACTGATCGAAAGTAAAAGCTAACACCGGAATAGTTAAAGCTAATCCGATGAGTAAGCAGCACTATATATATAGCATCACATCACAAACAGACATATTGCGGATTGAAAATAGAAAGGATGTATCGAAGTGGCAAAACGAGCATTAGTCAGTGTTTCTGATAAGACAGGGCTTATTGATTTTGTAAAAAAATTGGTAGACGCCGGAATTGAGATTATCTCAACCGGCGGCACGAAAAAAACGATTGAAAATGCGGGAATTCCCGTTATGTCGATCAGTGAAATCACTGATTTTCCGGAAATTCTTGACGGACGTGTGAAGACGCTGCATCCGGCCGTTCATGGCGGTTTGCTGGCTGTTCGCGGTAAAAAGGAACACATGGATGCAATCAAAGAACTAGGCATTCAACCGATTGATTTTGTTGTCGTTAATCTTTATCCGTTCAAAGAAACCATTTCAAAACCGGATGTTGCTTATGATGACGCGGTTGAGAACATTGATATCGGCGGACCGAGCATGCTTCGCTCAGCTGCGAAGAATCATCGCAGCGTGACCGTTGTCTGCGATCCTGGCGACTACGATCTCGTTGCGGAAAGTCTCGACGAGAATGCCGATGTTCCTTTTGAACTCAAACAAAAGCTTGCGGCAAAGGTATTCCGCCATACCGCGGCTTATGACGCGCTGATTGCCGACTACTTCACCAAGCAAGTCGGTGAGGAATTCCCAGAAAAGCTTACCCTGACTTATGAAAAGAAACAGCCGCTTCGTTATGGTGAAAATCCGCATCAAAAGGCTGCCTTCTACAGTGATCCAATCGAAGACGAATCAACGATTGCCGCAGCAAAACAGCTGCACGGCAAGGAACTTTCCTATAATAATATCCGCGATGCAGATGCTGCACTTGGCATTGTAAAAGAATTCAGACAACCGGCTGCGGTTGCTGTTAAACATATGAATCCATGCGGCATTGGCATTGGTGAATCCGTTAACGAAGCCTATGCCAAAGCGTATGAAACAGATCCTGTATCCATTTTCGGCGGCATCATCGCATTGAACCGGGAAGTGGACGCTGCTTTAGCCACAGAGCTTCACAAGATTTTCCTTGAAATTGTCATCGCACCTTCCTACTCTGAGGAAGCCTTGCAAATTCTTGAAAAAAAGAAGAATCTTCGTTTGTTGCAAGTTTCGATGAGCGATGAACCACAGGATTTTGCTCAATATACATCCGTTCGCGGCGGTATGCTCGTTCAAGATTTGGACACGAAGGGTTATGCCGACATTGAAGAAAATCTGAAGGTGGTCACCGACCGCAAGCCGACAGAAGCGGAAATGGAAAGTTTGAAATTTGCTTGGACGATCGTTAAACATGTTAAATCAAACGCGATTGCACTCGTTAATGACGGACTGATGGTCGGCATGGGCGGCGGCCAAACGAACCGTGTCGGTGCGGCGAAGATCGCACTTGAAGAAGCGGGCGAGAAGACTAAAGGCGCTGTGCTCTCTTCGGATGCGTTCTTCCCAATGGGTGATACCGTTGAAGCAGCAGCCAAAGCAGGTATTACCGCAATTATTCAGCCGGGCGGATCCATCCGTGATAAGGAATCCATCGAAATGGCAAATAAATACAACATTGCCATGGTACTCACCGGCATGCGCCACTTCAAACATTAAGTTTATTCGCTTATTGAAAGGGGTACGATCATGAACGTGTTGATTGTCGGCGGCGGCGGCCGCGAACATGCGATGGCTTGGAAGACATCACAAAGCAAGCTGGTTGAAAAAGTTTACGCAGCACCGGGAAGCGACGGTATGGCTTCCGTTGCGGAATGTGTTCCGATTGATGCGATGGATTTTGAAGCACTGGCGACCTTTGCTAAAGATCACGATGTTGCACTGACGCTTGTCGGTCCGGAACAACCGCTTGTCGGCGGAATTGTCGATGTTTTCGCTGCGAATGGGCTGAAGGCTTTTGGACCATCGAAAGCGGCAGCACAGATCGAGGGCAGTAAATCGTTTGCCAAGGCGTTGATGGCAAAGTACAAGATCCCAACCTCACATTATCAAACCTTTACGGATTATCAAGAAGCCAGTGATTATCTTCAGAAGGTCGGCGCACCGATTGTTCTTAAAGCCGATGGACTGGCTGCCGGAAAAGGGGTCATTGTCGCCATGACGATGGCGGAAGCCGAAAACGGTCTAAAAGAGATCATGAAGGATAAAAAATTCGCCGATGCGGGATCTCGTGTGGTCATTGAAGAGTACCTTGAAGGTGAAGAATTTTCATTAATGGCTTTGGTGAACGGTGAAAAAGTCGTTCCTCTGGCAATTGCTCAGGATCATAAGCGGGCCTATGAAGGCGACAAAGGCCCGAATACTGGCGGAATGGGCGCCTACTCACCGGTTCCACAGATTGCACAATCAATTGTAGACAGAGCTGTGAAAACCATTTTGCAGCCGACTGCTGACGGCATGGTGTCTGAAGGCTTCACGTTTACAGGTGTGCTTTATGCCGGATTAATCCTGACTGCTGCCGGTCCGAAAGTGATCGAATTCAACTGCCGATTCGGTGATCCGGAGACACAGGTTGTGCTGCCTCGAATGGAATCCGATTTCGTTCAAACCGTACTCGACGTACTGGACGGCAAACAGCCTGATCTTGCATGGAGTAAAAAAACAGCGGTCGGCGTTGTGCTCGCTTCCGAAGGATACCCAGGCAGCTATGAGAAGAATTTGAAGCTTGGAAATCTGGACGCACTTCCGGAAGATGCCCTGCTTTTCCACGCCGGAACGAAAAAATCCGGTGCGGACTGGTTGACCAATGGCGGCCGCGTGCTGCTCGTCACTCGGTTGGGCGATGATCTTCGCTCGGCTCGCGACGCAGTCAACAAGGATCTCGAACGTATTCAAACCGATGCCGTATTTTTCCGCAAGGATATCGGGCATCACGCATTGGAAGCTTCAAAATAACCGATAAGTGATAAAAGCTGTCTTTGCCTGAAGGGTGAAGACAGCTTTTTTACACAAATAAGAAAGTATAAAGATTTAGAGGAATTTAGTGTAAGTGCAACTAAGTCTTCGCCTTCGTCAGAGGCTTGGCGAAGCCAAGTTTTCTAACAAGTAAAGAAAGTATAAGATTTTACCCCATATTTAAACGAATAAACCAGTGTCTTGACCGAGAATCAAAGCGGAGGTGCGAGACGCCTGCGGTCGTGCTCTGTTGATGCGAGCAACCGAAGCGAGGATTCAACACTGTAAAGACACAAACCAATCACACATGGCTGGAGATTAAAGACCGGGCGCTTTTTGCCCGGTTTTTCTTATATACTCATGTTGAAAATGTTGAGATTGTTGATTTTTCGAATGTCAATTGGTTATAATTAAGTCAAGGAGGCTGAAGAGATGATGAGAACAATAGACTACGAACAAATTGAAATGTGGGACAGCGTTCAGACGTTGTCAAAAATTAATCGAGAACAGGCAAAAGTTGTGCTCAAAGCCACTATTGAACGATCTTTTCGTCAAGTTGGTATTGTTCTTCCTAAATTATCCGGCCGATCACTGAGATTACCAGAACAAAATGAATTAAACCAGTTGAAACAGCTTGAAAAAAAGTTAAACAATGCTGCTGAGCAACAGAAAATTAACGATGATTTATTAGCTGAATATATAGACGGATTGATCCAATTGACAGCGAATAACCAGCCACAGTTCAGAAAAGCAGTCACTGTTTCATTATTGAAACAAAGAAGAATAAAACGCAGAATCAATCGAACAGCACCTATGCAAGCAATTATGATCTCGTCATTAAAAGGAGAAACAAAACCATTTTATACGCCTAAAGAGGTCGGAAAAAAACTGGGATTGAGCGATCAAACGATTCGCCGACTCTGTGAAAAGGGAAAATTTTCAGCGGCATATCAAACGGAAGGTGGACATTGGCGAATTCCTCGCGATGCGTTTATTACGACAAGCAAACAGGATGAGCAGGCAGAGACAGTTCTGCATGAGATCGACGAAAAAAATCGCCGAGGTGGAGATATAGATGAATTTAATTTATGATGCAAAAGTTCCTCCAAAAGTTTTTATAGACACGACAGTACTGTGTGGCGCAATTCGAGTCGATGGAATTAACCGTAGAATTCTTAAGGCTGCACGTTATCCAAATTTTTTTATTCCAGTTTTTTCAAGGGTCTGTCTCTTTGAATTCATGAAGCATGCTTTAGAAGGATTAGGAAAAGGAATAAACAGAGTTACCTATACACCTGCAGAAATTAACGAATTCCTGCAGATTTTTTTAAATCCAATTTTTGAGTACTATACCAAGCTGCCTGTCAATAGTGTAGTCGGTCGTTATAGTGCTGAAACAATAATGAGAGAGAATAGACCGATTGGACAAGTCCTCGTGGAATTAAGCCGATGTTCCGAAGTAGAGGCAAGAAAAATTGCTGAATCCCAAGAGATGAGCAAACCGCTATCAGCATTTGACCAAAATGATTTTCATGTTTGGGTCACAGCCATTTGTGAAAATTGCCAATACATAGTAACAACCAATCACCAACGCTTTCCCGAACAAATCGGCACGATCAAACGGATTCATCCTAGTGACTTCTACGAACAACTAAGTAATCCCTAATGCTTTAAAAAGAATCATCCCCTATCTGATTCAGATTAACATATCGTTGATTAAGCGGTATAACCCATTGGAACAACTTGGTGTGATGGAACTTTATTAAACAGTGCAGTAAATCGGCCCAAAATCAGTCTTAGGACAAGATTGCTTGTACAAAAATTTATGAGAAAGTTGCGGGACTCTTTCAAAGTATCGTTCAAAACTATGCGTTCTATAATACAAATAAGCGGACAGACTTTGTAGGCTTAGTAACTTTGCTCAGAAAAAACGCAATTGACTTCTATGCGGAAAAAGATGATATTGGCTTCTTCATGGTTAAAATCTCAGATCAACAGAACAAAATGAGCATTGATGAAATCAGTAAATGGATCGAGAACCACTCTAGACGATCAACGAAGTATTAAAACCATGACAAGAAAAAAATCAAGGTAAAGGTGCGTAGTAACGTTTATTTACTTTTGGTGGATTCGTTATGATTTTTGATTCTTTCGTTACAAGTCCGGACTTCCGCAAACCTTACGGATTATTTCGCAGTATTCGTCTATTACGTAGTAATTACGCACTGCGCAGTATGCAGTGAAGTTAATGAGAAAAGTGGTGAAATACAAAAGTTAAAGCTAATCCGTGAAAAGTGAAAGCTAATGATGGAAAACTTAAAGCCAATCCTCCAAAAGTTAAAGCGAAATTATGAAATTCACAAAATGTATGAGACAATCGCGTTACTCTGCTTCATTCGGTCTAACTTTCACCAGGTTCGGTCTAACTTTTATCGGGTTCGGACTAACCTTTCACGGGTTTGGTCTAATTTTTATCGGATTCGGCCTA
>Ga0334901_1000731_pt1 | contig 41345 bp, 41 predicted proteins | sample GraSluR3_MG_3_FD_207216 | JGI IMG/M metagenome (GOLD analysis project Ga0334901, IMG submission 207216) | Sludge microbial communities from methane-producing bioreactor in Wageningen University, Netherlands - Granular Sludge_15_08-R3 | ecosystem: Engineered > Bioreactor > Anaerobic >...
AATGGTGAACAGAACATCCTCTGAAGTCAACTCTCTCCCATGGTGAAAGGTGACTCCTTTTCGCAGATAGAAAGTCCACTTCTTCTGATCTGATGATGCTTCCCAAGAATGAGCCAGATGAGGTACGAAAGTATCTGAATCTATATTATAGTTTATTAAACAATCAAACAGCTGCCGGGCAATATGCGATTCACTCGTTATTGCGGCAAATGCGGGATCCAATGTCGCGAGCTGACGTCTCATTGGAATACGTAAAATATCCATTTCCTTAGACTTCTTATTTTCCGTTCGATAGCCGAATTCTTGTTTCATTGTTTTATAGCATTTCTCTGATAAGGAATCAGGCAGTGAATGCGATTGAATAAAAGCGAGTGCCTTGTCTAATTGATGCGACTTAATAAATTGATCAATCTGCTCCTCAACGAACGAACTCAAAGGTTTGAGAAAAGCTACCTGCGATTTATTGCCCCTCCCTCGCCCGCTCACCCAATGAATCCAATGGTTATTTTCTAGTTTATGAATAATCAGTTTTGCATTGCGCTCGGAGCAATAAAAAATCCGTGCACACTCACTGATACTTGTCTCCACTTGTTTATGAGATGCATGAGCTTTAGCCAAATAGAATTCTGTGTAATAATCAAATGCATTCATCCAATTCCCCGCTTCCCTTTCCCTTCCTCATTTCATTGTACGCGATTTCCTCTGCAAAAAAGGGGAAATGATTTATTTCATTTTACACTTTTTTCATTGTTACGTTTATACAACAATGAAGTATACCAATTGCAACAACGACAGGGGCTGAACGCATGAACACATTTCTAAGTTTGCACAGGAATATTAAAATTCGACTGCTCACTTCCTTTATTTCACGATTTGTCGGGAATATGGTTTTCCCATTTATGGCCATATACTTTGCAAAAGAGTTCGGTACCGCGACAACTGGCTTTCTTCTTTTACTCAATGTGATGGCTTCATTGAGCGTAAGTTTCTTCGGAGGTTATACTTCCGACCGCTTCGGCAGAAAACGAATTATGATCATCGCTCAACTGATACAAATCGTCGCTTTTTCATTAATGGCAGCAGCAAATTCTCCTTGGTTCTTGTCACCGGAAATTACGTTTGTGATGATGCTCCTTCAAAGTATCAGCAGCGGTTTCATGAATCCCGCTGCTGAAGCAATGTTGATTGATGTAAGCACAAAAGAGAATCGGCAATTTATGTACAGTGTCAATTACTGGTCGGTGAATCTTTCAATTGCTGCCGGGACCATTATCGGAGGCTTGTATTTTAACAGCCATCGTTTCACGCTTTTTATCATTCTGACTGTAACCTCGCTATTTGTTTTCAGTCTACTCGCATTCTTTATGAATGAAAGTAACACACAGAGTACTTCAAAGGATCAAACGGCGAACATCAATCGGTTCATTCGAGATATGAGCAAGAGCTACCAAACAGTCATGACCGACCATCGCTTTCTCGTTTTTTGTCTCGCTCATTTACTGATTCTTTCACTCGAATTTCAAATGAACAACTATATAGCGATACGCCTGTCGCGCGAGTTTCATTCATTGATCTGGAACAGAAGTGTAGACGGCTTGACCTTACTGAGTTGGCTGCGTGTTGAGAACACTGTACTCATCGTTTTATTTACATTACTTGTCAACCAATGGATGAAGCATTATCGTCCTCATTATGTTCTTTTTACCGGACTCGTCCTTTATAGTTCCGGCTATGTAATACTCGCGTTTAGTAATCACTGGCTGCTTCTGTTCTTCATGATTATTGTATCTTCATTGGGGGAGCTGATGTATGTTCCAAATTGCCAAACGATGCTCGCCTCCATGGCACAGGAACATGTACGCGGTGCATACATGGCTGTGTACGGACTTGTTTTCCAAGGTGCAAAAATCATTGGGTCGCTTGGTGTCATTATTGGTGCTTTTCTTCCATCGTTCGGGATGGCTATTCTTTTTACGCTACTCAGTTGTGCCGGTATCTATTGCTTTTACTGGTCAATCCACATGAAGCAACAGAAAATCATCAGTAAAATGATAAACACATAAATTAAAAAACATGGAGGAACTGCCTATGAGATTCGTACTCATATTCGGACCGCAAGCGGTTGGAAAGATGACCGTTGGGCAAGAACTTGCTAAGATAACCGATTTGAAATTGCTCCATAATCACATGACTATTGATCCACTTGTGCCTTTATTCGGTTTTACACCTGAAATGTGGCGACTGTGTCATATGTTCCGAAAAGAGATATTCAAATCAGCAGTCTGCAGTAATATGTACGGCATTATTTTCACAACCGTATGGGCTTTTAACAAGAAAGAGGATTGGATGAATATAAATGAAATTTGCCAACTTTTTAGAGCAAAAGGGGCAGATATCTATTTTGTCGAATTAGAGGCATGTACCGATATTCGGCTTCAGCGAAATCGAACCCCGCATCGACTCGCTGAAAAACCAACGAAAAGAAACATTGAACAATCCGAGCAAAACTTGCTTGAATCAGTGAAAACGGATCGTCTGAACTCACGTCAAGGTGAAATAAAAGAAAAAAATTATTTACGGATTAATAATACTTATTTAAACGCCGAGCAAGTCGCCTTAAAAATAAAGCAGACATTCCATTTATAAAAATGGTTTGCGCTTCTTTAATGATTCGCATCAAAGATTTGATATACCTGCATCTGAAACCGAGAGTTAATGCAGAACTGAAACGTAAAAGAACCGAAAGACAGTTTGCTGTCTCTCGGTTCTTTATTGACTTTACTCATTATTTACCGCTGAATTCCTCTGAATAGCTGTTTAAGAGATCATGTTTTGCATTCCAAACCTTCCACGACAGATCCACAAAATAATTATGCGGATTTTCAAATCGGAGCACTTCAGCCCACTGGCGCTGAACCTGCTCTTGGGCAAATTTGCGAATTTCCTTTACAGAAGGACTCTTATAGCAAAGCGTCCCGCCTTTAAAGATCTGTTTGCGTAGCAACTCAGCCTTGTAGCGTTTTAATTTTTTCTTCTTCCATGTAAACACCGGATCAAACAACGTCAACGGCTTTGATTCATCGATCGTCTCCGATTCGTCACAAATGAGATCTGCAATCGCCTTATCTGCATCTTTATCATAAATACGATAAATTTTCTTAAAACCCGGGTTCGTTATTTTTTCTTCATTTTCACTAATCTTAATTCTTGGGACAACTTCCCCATTTTTTTCAACAGCAACAAGTTTGTATACACCGCCGAACACTGGTTCTGAACGTGCGGTAATCAACCGTTCGCCAACGCCGAACGAATTAATTTGCGCACCTTCGGCAAGTACATCTTTTATTATATGTTCATCAAGGGAATTGGAAATGACAATGATCGCTTTAGGAAATCCTGCATCATCTAACGCTTTTCTCACTTTTTTTGTTAAGTAAGTAATATCGCCGGAATCAATTCGTATCCCCAACGGTTCATGACCTTTCGCACGCAATTCTTTGAAGACTTTAATGGCATTCGGAAGTCCAGATTTCAGAACATTGAACGTGTCAATCAGCACCAGACATTGATCCGGATAAGCATTTGCCCATGCTCGAAACGCTTCCAATTCGCTGTCAAACAATTGGACCCAGCTGTGAGCCATCGTACCGGATACGGGGATATCAAACATCATTCCAGCCAATGTGTTGGCAGTCGCCGAGCATCCGCCAATCACTGCTGCACGTGCACCATAAATTGCACCATCATAACCTTGTGCACGTCTCGAACCGAATTCCATAACAGGACGATTGCCGGCAACACGGCAGATACGGCTCGCTTTTGTGGCGATTAAGGTCTGGTGATTAATTGTGACAAGAATCATCGTCTCAAGAAGCTGCGCTTGAATTGCAGGTCCTCGAACTGTTACGAGCGGTTCGTTAGGGAACACCGGATAGCCTTCAGGAATTGCCCAAACATCACAAGAAAATGTGAATGTAGAAAGATAATCAAGAAATTTTTCCGAGAAAGCCTTGGTTGAACGCAAATAGTTAATATCATCTTCTGTAAACCGAAGATTTTCGAGATATTCAATCAGTTGTTCCACACCGGACATGATACAATAGCCTCCGCCATCCGGAACCCTGCGAAAATACATGTCGAAATAAACAATCTGGTCACCTACCCCTTCAGCGAGATAGCTGTTCCCCATCGTTAGTTCGTAAAAATCAACCAGCATCGTGAGATCTCTGTCATTCCTCACGTCAAACCTGGATTCCATCGTCTAATTTCCTCCAATATATCATTTATGTAGTTTAAAGGTAGATGTTGAATCGAGTATACTATTGGGAAACAATCTTGTAAACTGTGACTTAATTCAAATCATTCGAGCACTGCAGCATATAATAAAATTTGCTCGTTTCTTCACTGTATTAAAAACGAGTGTTCACAAAGCCTTAAATATAGGTTAAAGTTTTCTCAATATCGTTCATTTATTATATAATAAGATTAGGTGCACATACTGATCAGAAAATGAGGAGCTTCCCCGAATAGTATATTTCAAAGTTGACCCTCTATAAAATCAGCATGATGCGCTATTGGGAGGTGAAGTCGATTGCTGCCCTTTAATGTACTTTACGAAATGGAATGCCGTCTATTCAAAAAAATAAACCGTCACTTTGAACGTAAACTTTGGAATGCTTATTTTCGCACAATCACCAATATCGGTGGCGCTGTATTGGAGATTCTGCTTGTCCTTTTTCTACTCATCTTTGCACACGGGCAATTGCGCTTGACCGCATTAGCATGCGCTGTATCCTTGACGATCAGCCATATTGTTGTCCAAGTATTTAAGCTGTGTTTCCCAAGAAAACGCCCTTATTTAATTCTTGATGGGACGAATCATCCAATCAATCCCTTGCAGGATCATTCATTCCCGTCAGGTCATACTACTGCCATTTTCTCAGTTATTATACCGCTTATTTTATTTCATCCGACACTCAGTCTTATTTTGCTTCCTGTTGGTTTCAGTGTCGCTGTTTCACGGATATTTCTTGGACTACATTATCCGTCAGACGTCTTGGCCGGTATGCTGCTTGGCAGCGTCACAGGATATGTTTGCTTTTTAAAAATCGTCATTCCCTTCTAATTCTGCGGAAAAAGCAGTCGATAAATCAATCGGCTGTTTTTTTTGTACTATAAAAAAGTTTAAAATTCAGTGGAGTATAGTAATGCGGTCCGGCAAAACGCCGCGTCCTGCGGCTCACCGGACGCTAGGCCGTCCATGGCCGTCGCAACCAAGTCTTCGCCTTTGCCAGAGGCTTGGCGAAGCCATGTTTTCTAATATTTCATATTCTTTTTTGAAAAAAATGCTGGCTGAATCCCTTTGGATGATCATTTATTAAACCATACTCACTATAACCGAATTTACAACAACGTTTAGGAACCTGCACCCACTTTAATTCCAAATTAATGCTGAATAAACGCTGTTCTCCATCAGAAAAAAATTATTGCCTGATTCATAAAACATTCTTTTCGTGCAACATTCGCTGTATACTAAAAAAAGACCAAGTAACGGAGGGAAAACTGTGATAAAACTAATTGCCATTGACATGGACGGAACACTGCTGAATGAAAATAAGCAAATATCGATGCGAACGCAAAAAGTGTTAAAAACGGCTAAAGATCAAGGAGTTAAGGTGGTTTTATGCACGGGTCGCCCACTCCTTGGGATCAAAGAATTTTTAAATCTTCTCGGCTTGACTGATCAGGGAGACTACGCAATTACGTATAATGGCGGACTTGTGCAGCATGCGGATACAGGCGATGTGATCTCGGAAAAAGTATTGACTCGTGACCAGCTTCTTTCAATTTATGAGCTCAGTCAAGCACTCGAAGTACCGATGAATTTTATCGATTTACATCGTGTTTACTGCCCCCCTTATCCTGAGGGAATGCCTTCATTATACAGTCAAATTATGAAGGCGCTTCCTTTTGAACAAACCAATATGGAGCAAATTCCAGAATCATTTAAGGCGAACAAAGCGATTTTCTGTATCAGCCAGAATCTACTAGATCCCGCTATAGAAAAAATACCGAAGCGCTATTTTGAAAATTTTACCATGATGAAATCAAGACCCTTTTTACTTGAGATTCTAAATAAAGAGGTAGACAAGGGTAAAGGACTGCAAGCACTTGGAAACTTCCTTGACATTGCCCCTGAAGAAATGATGACGCTGGGTGATGAAGCGAACGATCTGGCCATGATTAAATATGCCGGACTCGGCGTTGCAATGGGAAATGCTATTGAGCAATTAAAAAATGAAGCGCAGTTTGTGACCAAAACAAACCGAGAAGACGGCGTCGCGTACGCCATTGAAAAATTTGTTCTTAATTAAAACCTATTCTAAATGATTCGGTTACGGTGGTTTACCTTTTGAGAACCTCTTTTTTCATCATTTATTTGCGCCAACAAGTAGGTCACGTAATAAAAAACGTTCGCCAGAAACGGGGAACGTTTTTTATATGACATCGTTTACTGATTATATTACTCTGAACATGCAACTCGCTCACTGTATAGTCGCTCCAATTTGTAACTCCAAATGCTGAGGAAGGCAGCCGAGAGAACCATCAATGCCCCAATCCAAGTTGTGTTGATGAGTCCAATATGTTCGACAACGAGACCGCCGATGAACGATCCTAATGCCACGCCGCCATTAAATGCCGCAATATTCACTGCTGATGCAACCGCTACGCCTTCCGGAACAAAGCGCTCGGCAAGCAGAACCGCGTAAAGCTGCAATCCTGGCACATTCATAAATGCGAATAATCCCATAAATACTACTGTTAATAATCCAATCCATTTGTTAGAGGCTGTAAAATACAACAAGAAAATTGAAGCTGTTTGAAATAAAAACATATAAATTAGAGCTTTCATCGGATTAGCATTTGATACCTTTCCCCCGACTGTATTCCCAACCGCAATCGCTATTCCGTAAATAAACAAAATAAGGGCAACTGCACTCGGTGAATATCCAGAGATTTTCTCCAACAAAGGCGATAAATAAGTAAATACGACAAATGTACCGCCATATCCAAGAGCCGTGATTACGAATACGAGAAGCAATGGACCAGTTTTAATTAACTTGAATTGATCTGTAAACTTTATCTTAGTCGACTTTTTAAGATTTGATGGAATAAGAATGCTGTTCGCAATCAATGCGATCAGCCCAATAGCAACGATAATTACAAATGCTGCCCGCCAGCCAAGGATCTGCCCTATAAACGTGCCGATCGGAACCCCGGTTACAGTCGCAAGCGTGACACCTGTAAACATAATCGCAATTGCACTCGCTCTTTTGTTCGGTGCAACGATATCTGCTGCTATTGTCGAACCAATCGACATAAAAACTCCATGTGAAAATGAAGAAAGAATTCTGGCTGCAAGAAGTACAAAGATCGATGTTGCTCCTGCTGCAAGTGAGTTTGCAATGAGAAACACGATCATGATCAGCATCAGCAATTGCTTTTTTGGTATTTTTATGGTTAGAGAAGTCAGTACCGGAGCGCCTACTGTAACCCCCAGTGCGTAGAGCGTTACAGTCAAACCTGCAAGCGAATAGGACACATGAAATTCATTCATAATGAGTGGGAGAAGCCCCACGCTGATAAATTCAGTCGTTCCAATTGCGAACGCGCTAATCGCTAATGAGATTAGTGAAAACAAACTACCTTTTGAAGACATAAGAGATCTCCTTCCAAAAATAATGTTCATTACTGAGTGCATATGCTATTATGGAAGGTGCATCCCATTTCGACAAGTACGCACTTTTTTGTATGGTAGGTACTTTTTAGTAACAAATGGAGGTTTATAATGACGAAAAAATATAACATATCCGTTGAAGCGACACTTGAAGTGATTGGTGGGAAATGGAAACCGGTGATCCTTTGTCATTTGATCCACGGGAAGAAAAGAACCGGTGAACTGAAACGATTAATACCAAATATTACTCAAAAGATGCTCACGCAACAACTGCGTGAACTGGAACATGATGGCATTATAAATCGAATTGTCTATAATCAAGTGCCCCCAAAAGTCGAATATGAGTTAAGCGAATATGGAGATTCACTGAGAGAGATTCTTAGTTCACTCTGTAAATGGGGCGAACACCACATTGAAAAAACATACGGAACCACAAAGGATTATCTAGAAGACAGCGTACTTAACCGGTAATACAAAAGCCGTCCGAGAAATTGCCCCGGACGGCTTTTGTAATAGACTCATATGGCTTAGATCGAAAAATTAATAAGAATCAATAGGCTGCTTCGACTTTCTTACAAGTGCCATAACACCTGCAATAATCAACAAGATGCCCGGAATCAGCAATTCCGGAAGACTAAGCACGCCTGCTATAAGAATGAGTACACCAGCAGTTTTCGCCATTTTTAGCTTTAATAATAAAAATAATCCAATGGCCGTCAACAAAAAGATAATGATTGTAAACACCAAAATCATATTACCGAAGATTTGTGCAAAATGCACAATTTCATTAATCTGTTGCGGCGTTAAATTTTGCTCTTCACTTGCCGCTTTCAACTGCATCTGAAATGCCGAATAGTCTGCTGTAAGCAGGCGTATTCCGATTAGTAAAAATAAAAGGTTGATGCATCCGCCAATAATCGTTAAAGCAATTTCACCAGTTCTTCTCAAAATAGACCCTCCTCGAAGTCGTCGTTAATCCCGTTTATTCTTTTAAAACAGAATTAGGAACAATTTTTTCAAAAAGTTTATCTAGTTCACGTTCTCCAATCACTTTTTTCGGCAAAATGATCGCTGCCATTGGATTGATATAAAAGAAAAGATAGTCTGACGTTTCCGTGATCTTGACAATACCTGCCCATGAAGTCCTGTATTCTCGATCCGAACCTGCACCTTCGAGAAGACCTTCTTCTGTCAATTCAAGCCGCTCATCAAGGGGCAATTGATCCCCCATTTTTTCATCAATCATTTTTGAAAGGTTGCGTCGAACGCTTCGGAAAAAGAACTTAGGGGTAATGAAGAACCACACAATAGCGAGAATACAGAAGAAGATAAATAATCCCGACATAAAATCACCGCCTACCATGGGAACGATCAGTGGAAAGAGAACAAAAATAAGTGAACAAAGACGTGCTGTCCATAACGATCGGCTCATTGCCTGTGAATGTTCGTAAGCTTTCAGATTAAAAGCAATGTAGTCTTCCTTTGTCAGCTGATAGCGTAAATCCAAGCATCTACACCTCTTCAAAATGGAAAATTGTACCTCACTAAAACTATACACTAATTTTCACGCTCGTTCACGAAGTTTCTATCTTGATATTGTTTTAAATTTTCGTAAAGAAAAACAAGACTCCTCAGAGTTATTTCTCTTTGGAATCTTGCTTGTTATTCATCAATGATACAGCTGTTGCATTTATCAATGTTTGCCGATTGTTAACTGCCCTTGTTCAAGAATGCTGTTTTTCACAACTGAGGTGTTTGAACCATCAATGCTAAGCAAGAAACTTGGTGCAAATGTTGATTGATGATCCGTAAAGAATCCTCTATTTGTCATATAACTTGTAATAACCACTTTGTTTCCTTTATTTTGAGGAACCGCAAAATGCGAATAAGTAAAGGTCAGATCTTGTGGATCAAGGTCCGTGTGAAGCACAAGTCCGCTCTTATTGAGTGGCTTATATGGTCCGGTCAATGAATTTGACACAAATCCAAGCATGTAAATATCTTTATCGGCAATCCCGTTAATCGTCATTTTAGCACCGCGTGAATCGGTGAACAGATACCATTTACCATTCATTTTGAAAACATTAGCTCGTTCGATTTCATCGGTAACAGTGTTAGAGGCGATCAGCGGCTTCAAGACCTTCTTTAATGTAAAGTCATTATTCAATTCGATGATGCCGAGTGCGCCATTTGCCAGCGACGCCAGCTGTTTTTTCGAACTGTTCAAAAGACTCTCTTTTTCAATTTTGTAGAATTCATAGCTCCCGCCATAATAAGCAGGGTTGTCAAATTGATCATCGCCTTGATATCCGGTTTCCGTTCCTGTATTCGATTCGAAAACAAGATACTTATGACCGTTGTCTTCAACGTAGTGAGGGTCGCGCAGTGTGTGATTGTCTCCTGATCCAAACAAGCCTTCATCATGGAACTGTTGAATATTTTGATAGATTGTGCCATCGCCGCCGTCAAAGATCGACTTATAATCTTGAATGCCGTCCACTTTAAGGTTATCTTGTCCTACTTGACTGACATTAATTTGCGCGGTTGTGAGCACCTGATTGCTGTCCCCTGTTCCCCCGACTTCCGGCGCTCCGGAGAAGTCTGTATAGAACAATCGCACTTTACCATCATTAGTCAGTGTCGCAGATCCCGACCATTCTTGTGTTTGGTGGCTTAAATACGGGTCATTAGGCACATTCTTGTCGCTGTTTTTGAACACGCGACCCGCGCTCTTCCAACTATCAATCGAGTTGTCACCAATCTTTTGATAGAAGAGATAGATGGTCGTATCATTTCCATCATTCGGGGCGCCAGCAAGTGCGAAAACGACATGATAGCCATGATAGTTTGCTGTCGTGCCATCAGCATTCTGTAGAGGCCAGCTGTCCCATACATCCAATCCTGCGACGGAGTCCAAATTTTTAACCGTTGAAGAATTAAATGCAGGAACTTCAAATTGGCTGCTTCCCTGCTGTTTCGCAACTTTCAGCATATCATAACGTGTGATATGCGAAAATCCATAGTCTTGATAGTTTTGACTTGCATGCTTTGCATAAGTTTGAGTTGTGCCTACTCCTAGAAAAAGTGCTGCAGCTGCGACTGCAACCGTCGCTTTTTTTAAGGTTGTTTGAATTGTCATTTCTCTGTCTCCTTTTTATCCTAATATTCTGTCTTTTTCGGTGTTTCGTTTGCCCATCATTTGATAAAAAGGTCCCGTACATTGCTATTTTTTATCTTTTTATACAAATAATGTAAATTTAATGTTAAAAAATGAGCTGAGAATCTGATCGAGCCACATCCGCCCAACGATCAATCCTCAACTGCCACCAATACCTCTTTTTCGCAAGTGTATAATTCACAATGCGATAAAAAAACGGCATTGGAAGACTGCAAGGCAGTCCAAATAGGTATGCTATCATTAAGGGGAGCATCAATAATAGCTAAGCAACACAACTTACTACGCAATTGAGCAAAACCATATAATATCAGGTCTGAACATGGTCGACACCTCCTCTTGATGGATTAATCGTAGCATGATTCGACATAAATGTATTAAAATGTATCATATACTCACATATATAGGAGGAACGACTTATGGAATATCAATTAGGAGAGGTTTTAAAAAGAGTTCGGCAATCGAAACGCTACACACAAAAATATATCGCCGGTGACCAAATGTCCCGCGCAACCTATGCTAAAATAGAGGCTTGTGACATGCAGCCAACAGTAGGTAAATTTATGCACATTTTAAAAAAACTTGATATATCCTATGAGGAATTAACTTACATACAGAATTCTTATAGTCTTAACGGCAAGGATGAAATCGTTCATGATTTTTTTAAACTTACCTCCAGTGAAGACATACAAAAAGTCATTAATCTCAATGCAAAGTGCGAAAAGTATTTAAAACAGTATTCTGATAGTGTCGTTCAAGACATTCATTATGTATGTAGTGCAATTTCTTCCATTCATTTTGAAAAGACCTTTGATCATGCATTTCCATATGCCAAAAAAGTATGGGAACGTTTGTCCAAACTGGACAATTGGTACTCAGTAGAATTGAAACTAATTAATAATATTTTCTTCTTCTTTCCCTTAGAAACTGGTATATCCATAGGAAAACGTGCACTAAAAGAAATTGATCGTTGTTCCTATATTATTAGAAGCGATGAACTAAAATCATCATATTTACTAAACCTAACTATTCTTCTGATTAAAAACAACAAATATGATCAAGCCTATCTATATGCCAATAAATCTATCGATGAATGCATGCGAATCAAAAGATTTGAAGCTTTAGCTGTAGCTTATGCAAGAAAAGGAATGATCTTGGTCAAAATGGAACAACAAAAAGATGGGCTTGTATTAATTAAAAAAGGATTATCCATTTGCCAAGTTCTCGATCTAGCCTCAATGCTTAATGCGCTTACACAAGAAGTTCATGAATTAACCTCAATTGATATTGAACTAAAAATTTGATCTCACAAAAAAATGGACCCTTCTCTTTCTCATCTCCCCTATGTTATTTCCCCAACCATAGAAGACTGAATTTTGGCATTTTTCGTCATTTGTTAATTTAATTTAGACCAAAATACAAAATTATTCTCAAACACTTTAAAAAGTTAATAGTTCACAAATAGCATAAGTCAACAGATCCTTTAATGGACCAAATGCAAAGTCCGCATCAAGGCGCTCGGTCCATTGATGCGCGTCGCGCCCGATCGGACCGAGATTCAAGACGGGTACAGATAGCTGCTCCATCGCTTCAAAAGGAATAGAATAACCGCGATTCCAGATCGGCATATTGTGAATCAGTTGATTCATTGACGACTGTTTGGCAGGCATACCGATATAACTTAGATCCGAAATTCCGCTAAAATAATGTTGTTCCTTTAACTCGACTTGATAATCTGTATAGGCGCGATACTGAATTTTTTCAACCGTCTCTTGAATCAGCCGGCGATGATGCGATTGGACTGCCGGATAAAAAGGAGGCGCATAGAACAGTACAATCATTGGTGCCAGCGCTTTGCAACGGATGGCCAGTTGATCTACAATCTGAATGGAAATTTCCCGATCATCTTTATCACCGCGTTCGGCAACCAAAGCATCAATAAGCGTATCAACGTGTTTGTCTCCCAATGACAGTCGTGCTTCATGAATTAATTCTTCAAATGTGAGCACACGAACCTTCCGTTCTGCTGCGGTGGAGCCGGTAAAATGTGCATACTGCTCTGCTTCCTTTTGATACAGCGCTTCGATTTTTCTCGCCGCTCGGTTTGCTTTTTTGAGCAACATTTCGGTTATATCTTCAATCGATCGCTCCAATAAAAACAGATTGAACAAGGTCACAGACCGATGTGGAATTTGAACAGAATAAGAATCCTTCAGTCCTTTTTGGATTAAATTCGTAGGTGGTGGAGCAGCTTTGCCTTCATCTTCATCACACAATTCAGTGCTTAATTCGATCTCCTCTGTTATCAGCGAGGCCATCAAATTGCCGTTTAAACCGGAAAAAGGCTCGCCAACATGCGTTTCTTTTCCATAGCACAAAAAACCGGGCATAACCTTGCCTATTGATCCGGTATAGATATAATTATTGTGATCTCCAGGATAGAGTGAAAACATTGGTTCGGAATTGAGAGCTGTGCAGTAGTCCAGTTTATGCTGCTTTTGTAAGTGTAGTAAATGAGGTACTGCTGCACGCATGCCGACGGAATTCACTTCCTCGTCTGGCACAGAAATAAGTAAGAGGTTACCGTCAAACACGCCCTCGCATGCTGACTCGATCAAAGACATATGAAGTGCAAGTCCGCTCTTCATGTCCATCGCTCCTCTGCCGAACAGCCAATTGCCAGAACCGAGATCATTGCGAACCTCATTTGGAAGATCATCCTTCTTCGCATAAAAAAGATCGGTCAATTTATTAATATCAAAAGCAAATTTTTTCCATTGTCCGTAATCCTGCACATCGACGACATCAAAATGGCTGAACAGTATAACCGTTTTAGCAGTAGGCTTCGGTGCACGAACAAGTGCAGATATAAATGATCGTCCATCATCTGTAGGTATTTCATTTAAGCATTCAGGATGTGTTTGAAAATAATTCAGCTCAGATAGCTTATGTAAAACCAGCTTAGGAAACTTCTTTTCGGCTTGTGAACCGGAAACACTCGGAACATGAACCAGGTCACTCAATAGTTCAGTTAATGCTTCTTTCGTCTGCCACTTACTCACCAGAACACCGCCCTAATGCTTAAAATGAGATCAGAATTAATCTTTATTATACAATGAATTGCAACTTTGCAAAAACTATTTATTTCATTGATTCATTGAATACAATCATCTTAAACTACTCATTCTTATCGCAATGTAGTGTCAAAAGTTCCTTTTCACGATTCGCGTCCATTCCCGCTTTCCATTCATGATTTGTTGGACGTGTCTTAAGCCATTCAGCAGTATCTCGGATAGTTTCCTGAATCGGTCGAAATGTAAGTCCTGCTTTGATTGCTTTCCTATTATCTACAGCTAGGAATCCATCCATATTCGCTTCTTTTGGGATCCAAAGCGGCACCTCCGACCAATACGCAACGCCTTGATTCAGCAAAAATTCCTCAGGAATCCATTGAAGACGTGCTGCCGGATTTAAAGTGTCTCTACATGCTTCAAGGAACTGCTTCATGGTGAGTGGTGAGCTCGGACCGGTCGCATGATACACACCGGTTTGTTTTTTCTCCACAAGATCAAGAACAAATGAAGCTAAATCTCGCACATCAATCCATTGAACGTGCGCCTGCGGATTTCCTGGTGCAAGCACGTTGCCACCTTTTTTCATACGCCAAGGCCAATAGGAGAAGCGGTCGGTCGGATCATAAGGACCTACGATTAACCCTGGCCGAACAATAAGTGAATGACCTGGAAACTTCTCTTGAACTGCCGATTCACAAAGTGCTTTGAGAGGACCATAGTTTCCATCGCCAATATCCTCGACGCTTTCATCCTTCAACTTGCCTCTGACCGCCTCCTCGTCTAGATTTTGCTTGCTGAAATCTTCATAAACAGAAATACTCGATATGAATGTATAGTGATCGGTCAAATGAGCGAGCAGGCTTGCCGACTTACGGACAACTCTTGGGACGTAGCCTGATGTATCAATCACTGCGTCCCATTTTCTGCCTTTCAAAACCTCCAGATCACCATCGCGTTCACCATGTAACTGTTCTATGTCAGGCAAAACATCAGAATGACTGCCTCGATTGAATAACGTAACAGAATGACCCCTTTTGAGTGCAAGCTCTGCAAGATGTCTTCCTAAAAAGACAGTACCACCTAAAATTAATAGATTCATGTATCTCTCACCCCACTTTATTAAATAGAACGAATTTAAGCAGCATTTCGTTACAAATCGTTCACCGTGTCTTGAATTTAGGCGATGATTCAGCAGGTATCTTTAATTTTTCTTTAATTCCGATATCAAGACGAGCATACAAGAAAGCTGCTAAGATACCGAAAAGGCTGACAATCACTACAATCACTGCTGATGGCAAAATGTTGACGAATGTGATCATCAAACTAGCTAAGATCATCCCAAAAGAACCACTCAAACCAGCGATTCCCATGTATAACCCTCTTTGACGATCAGGGGCAAGATCGGCAAGAAAATTCTGCCCAATCGGAACATATAATAGTTCGCCTACTGTCGTAATCAGCATCGCTAAAAAGAAAAGCAATGGGACCGTACCAACCATCATATAAACATAGCCTAAAGCGAACAACATAACTCCTGCAACAACCGTGACTCGCTGACTAATCTTTTGGACTAAAAAAGTGACCATGAATGTACAGCAAATGACTAAAAGTGTATTTTCAGATTGAAGCATGCCAAGCAAGTTCATCCCATTAAGATAGAAGTTGCCAAACAGTTGTTGACGAGGTATCGCTTCAGTCATATGAATCGCTATATAGTTCGTCATTTGACACGAAATAGTCGCCAAACTAAAAGCAGCAAGAAAATACATGACAAATAAGCGATCTTTAATTAATCCGAAAAGGGTTTGCATCATTCCAACCTTTTTTATTGCTGGATCTTCATTGTCCTCTCCATCCTTTGACTTCCGAACAGGTTCAAAATCATCGGTGATTAATAAAAGCGTCGACAAAAAAGCGATAACATCAGATAGCGCGACGAGCAGAAAGAGAACAAAATAATACTTTTGAAAGAAAAAACCGCCAATTAATGAACCTGAAGCTAATGCAAGATTGACTAGCCAATACTGAAACTGGTACATATATTTTCTATATTCAGGCTGACTCGAATCAATGAGAAGTGCAGAGACTGCAGGCGATAACATACCGAAAAAAAGCATACTGATTACGTAAAGAAGGAAGGTCAGATAAACATTATTCCACCACGGTGAATTGCAAAAAGCGATTAACGTGTACGTTACAATTGTCGTACCCTCGGCGATTAACATGATCTTTCGTCTTCCGATACGATCAGCAAGCATTCCTCCGGTAATACCGCCAATGATTCCAGCAAGAATCACGCCGGCAAACATGATTCCTGTTAAGGATGTACCCACTCTCTGAGAGAAATAGATTGGTAAATAAGGCACAACCATGGTAAACGATGCATTCATCAGAAAATCAACGCAAAAGCGAATGTGAACATTTTTTTCAAAATGATTAAATAAATTATTCAATCGTCCCATTAGATTTAATTTATTTGACATGCGTGTTGTCTTCTTTCAAATAGCGTTCAACAACTTTCATCTGCGCTTTGTACATTTCCGCACCAAATGCATACGCTATTTTTTGTGTATCACTCATGTTGTTTTTCCACTTCGCGTTCGTTTGGTCAAGCCTGTCGGCAAGCACTGCGATGCGCTGTTTTTCTTCCTTTAACCATCCCTTCAATTCATCTTCAGAAACATGCCTTCCAAAATAGAGACGAACCAAGAAATCGGATTGAAACACATCCGTTTGAACTTCCGACCGCAAGTAATTCTGGAATTCCATTTCTCCTTCTTGGGTAATGTAGAACACATGCTTATTGGGCTTCCCTTCTTGAGTGACAATTTCTTTTCTCACCTTTCCCTCAATCTCAAGTTTCTTCAAGGTAGGGTAAATCATCCCATATCCTCCGGAGAAAAAATGTGAAAAAACTGTTTGAAACATCTCATTGATGTCATAGCCTGTTCGCGGCATATCCAGTAGCAGTCCAAGAATAACATCTCTGCCCTTCATAGTTATCACCTTCATATTCATATTGTTAATATTGATTTAATTACCATAATTATATAGTTGTTTAGGCGAAAGGCAAGATGCATCTTGTAAAAATGGCTGGAAATCCTATTATCGAATTTCCAGCCATATCAAAGATTTTTGTACGATTCACTTCATTGTTCCTGTAGATAGTCACTCGTCGTTCTCACCTTAGCAAAGCTTTGCAAAGCGGCAAGAAATGAAGTTTGTACTTGATCCGCTTGTATGGTGTCATCTTCTATGACCAAATCTTTTGTTGCACAGGCATCACCAAGCAGCGTACAGCGATAACTAAGTTCAGCCGCTTGCCGTGTTGTTGAATCCACACACATATGGGTCATCATGCCGCAGATTACTAACGAATCGATTTGATTACTTTTTAGTACCTCCTGCAAACGCGTCTGAAGAAAACTATTTGGAAAATTTTTCTGTACAATAAATTCATTTCCATGATTTTTGGGAGTGAGTGCAGAATGTATCGCTGCCCCAAATGTATTTTCAAGAAAAAAAGTGGCGTTCGCAATTTTTGCGACATGCTGAATAAATACAATGGTTTTTTCTGTCTTACGAAAACGGTTGAGTACTCGCTCAATCTGATTGAGCGCAACCTCGGGTTTTTCAAGCTGCATCTTTCCCCCAGCAAAATAATCATTCTGGACATCAATAATAAGTAAAGCTTCAGTCATGATTGTCACCCTCCAAAAGATCTGATATGGTGATTGTACATGAATGGAAGTAGTGTTTTACAGTAGCGGATGAATGAAATCACTCTTCCATTTTTTCAATGTGAAAGGAAATCAACGATGGACGAACTCGACCCGATTATTAACTAAAAACAGCCGGCTAACTTGGAAACAACTTGGTGAGAACATTCATATGACGGGACAAGCAACAGGTCAGCGCGTTCAGAAATTAATCGACCAAGGAATCATTCGCCGTTTTACTATTGACCAGCACTATGATTCCATTCAGTTTATAACCATTTATATGTCTTCGTCCGATTACAGAGGATTCGAACAGATGATCGCTGAAAATCCGAGTTGCATTGAGGCCCATAATATTTCCGGTGACGGATGTTATCTGTTGAAAGTCTGCTTTCCGGATGTGAAAAATCTTGATGAGTTCTGCACGCAGCTTTTGCGGTTTGGCAGGTATAAGGTGAACAGTTCAATATGGCAGCTTGATTGCCACTAACCGTATAGATAAATGGATCAGGAAGAAAACAAAGATGTTTTCTTCCTGATCCATAATTTTTAGAACATCTTTTTAGATGCTCCATTCAATAATTTGACCGCAGTGGCAAAGTCCCCCGCCAAATCCGTATAAAAGTAAACGATCATTTTTCTTAATTTTTCCTGTCTTGACGGCTTCTGATATCGCCAGAGCAATCGAAGCCGATGAAGTGTTGCCGTAATACTCTAAGCTGTAAAGAACTTTATCCATCGGAATCGCTAATCGTTCAAATATGGCTTCAATTAATCGCAAGTTTGCGCTATGCGGAATGAACCAATCAATATCCGAAATTTGTAATCCGCTGTTTTCCAGCAGTGCCGGGATTCCGGCGGTTACTGTCTTAACTGCCCATTTGAACACTTCACGGCCGTTCTGAATCATTTTTCCTGTATCAATGAGCTTTTCTCCATCCATAGTTGACGATAATCCTGTACGATAAAGGGCTTTACCAAGACTTCCGTCAGCACCCATATAAGAGCCGAGAAAATTGCCTCTTTCATCCGTATGTTCAACAAGCGCGGCACCTGCTCCATCACCAAGAAGAATGCATGTGGTTCGATCCGTATAATCCGTTACCTTTGACATTGTTTCAGCAGCAACCACGAGCACTTTCTTATTCAATCCGCTTGTAACAAGACCGTTCGCAACGTGCAGTGCATATTCAAAACCCGAACAAGCGGAACTTAAATCAATCACACCTGCATGTTTGAGTTGAAAGGCTGCTTGAACTCTCGCGGAGACACTTGGAAATCCATAATCCGGTGTGGTGGTCGAAACAATGACCAAATCCACATCAGTAAGGTCACTTTCATAACGGTAAACGAGATTACGTACCGCTCCGCAGGCCAAATCACTGGAAAATTCTTCAGGACCTGCAATTCGGCGTTCTTTCATCCCAGTCCGTCGAACGATCCATTCATCCGATGTATCGACAAGTTGTTCTAAATCGTGATTCGTCATTCGGCGTTCCGGAACATATGCCCCAATGGCCGTTATTGTCGCTTTTGATTCCAATCGATATCCGTCCTCCTTATTTCTAGCCTTTATATTATATCAGATATTAGTACTAGGTGCTAATATTTATATAAAAAAATGAAAACCGAAATAATTCGGTTTTCATCTTTGAATAATTATTCTCATTTAGGATTGTTTTGAGGTACCGGGTCTTTACCCAGGAACGAAGAATAAAACCAAATGTCTTTGTCAATTTTATTTTTTACAGCAATCAGCATATCATTGGTTACGGCATCGCCTTCTTGATCTGATAAGACAATGCCTTCTGCCAATTCGTCACGCAACTGTACCAGATCATCAATAGCGACCTGTACCATTTCGTTCTCATTCAATGGATTCGTGTATGGTTTTTCTTTAATCGTCGCATGCTCTAAGAATTCCTGAAGTGTCGAATAGGGTTGACCATCGATTTGAATCAGTCGTTCTGCCACTTCATCAAGAATCGCAGTTACTTGATCATATAATTCTTCAAATTTAATATGCAATGTGAAGAAACTTGGACCTTTCACGTACCAATGTAGTTGATGAATCTTTGTGTAGAACAAACCGAAATTTGCTACCTGCTGATTTAGAAAAGTTTTGGTTGTTGTGCCTTGCGCAACTGCCATAACAATCTCTCCTTTATTTATATTAATTATTTAACTATAATTATTATAATATAATTCATTACTACTGTCTAGTCTTAAAAATTCCGCAAAATGCATTGATTTTTTCAGTGTTCATTTTAACCGTTTACATTTACAATAGATAAAGGAAGGAGGAATTGCTGTGGAATCAATACTTCGAGCTTTAGTGGTCAATAAAAACAAAGAACATTTTTCAGTCGCAATGAAAAACATTACTATGGATCAACTGCCTAAGGACGATGTGGTTGTTAAAGTGCATTACTCCAGTATAAATTATAAGGATGCGCTTGCGTGCATGCCTGACGGAAAGATCGTGAACACATACCCTTTTATTCCAGGCATTGATTTGGCTGGTGTCGTTGTATCATCTGCAGATGATCGATTCAAGCAAGGAGACCAAGTCATTGCAACCGGCTATGGTATCGGCGTCAATCATTACGGCGGTTTTTGCGAGTACGCATCAATTCCTGGTGACTGGATTGTACCACTGCCCGATGAGCTTACCTTTAAAGAAGCAATGATTTATGGAACCGCCGGATTTACGGCCGCACTCGCCATAAACAAGCTTGAACAAAATGGTATGACACCAGAAAAGGGACCCGTGCTTGTTACCGGAGCAACCGGTGGTGTCGGAACAACAGCTGTAGCCATGCTTTCTAAGCTAGGTTACGATGTTACTGCAAGTACAGGTAAATCCTCGCAAACAGAGTATCTGAAACAACTAGGCGCAACTGCCGTCAAACCACGAAGTGCTATTTACGATGGAAAGATTAAAGCATTAGATAAAACACAATTTGCTGCTGCCATTGACCCTGTGGGAGGAGCGCAGCTCGCCTCACTTATCAGTAAAATTGCTTATGGTGGTACCGTCGCTGTCTGCGGATTAACCGGAGGCAGTAAGATTCCGACCACAGTTTTCCCGTTTATCCTTCGTGGAATTAATCTACTAGGCATTGACTCAGTGTATTGTCCGATGCCACTGAGAAAAACAATCTGGAAACGAATGGCAAGCGAATTAAAAGACAGTCAAAAGCTTTCTATGATAAAAAAAGAAATAGCGTTTCAAGCACTGCCGGATATTCTGCCAAAATTACTGGAAGGAAGTACTGTCGGAAGAATCATTGTGAACATAAATGAATAAGAAGAACGAAAAGCAGTGAGCCATTAAAAAATGGATTCGCTGCTTTTTCATCAATATAGTCGCTTTCGATACCTCAGCCGATTTGTTATTGATCAGTTGTCGTAGTAATGCATTTTTAAAATAAAGGATCTGCGCTCCTGATCATTTTAATCCTTTACTCCCTCCTTTTTGATTCTTCATTTATTAGACGGACGAGAAGTGATTTTAGACGAATAAAAAAATATATTTATTAGTTGAATGTGATTATAGAAAAATTATCAATTTTAGTTGACTGTATAAACCAAATGTTGTTATTATAAAAAATGGTTAACACAGTTATCTATTTAAGGAGGAAGTGCTCAATTGGAATTAGATTCGGTTAAATCCTTGATTAGTGCTTATGAAGATGTCTCTATTTATACATCAAATATCGTTCACGAAGCTGTTGAAGATCTCATTAAAGCCCATGGCATCACATTTGAACAGCTTTGCTTGCTCCGGATGCTAGAGAAGAAGCCGGGACTCAGCCCGATTCAAATTGCGAATCTGCTCGATATAAATAAAAGCGGCGTTAGTATTCGCGTCAGTCGGTTAGTGGATAAAGGTTATATTGAAAAGCGGATGATTGATAATCGCAGCTTCGGATTGTACAACACAAACACAGGAAAGGCTATTTTTCTTGAAGGAGAACGTAAGATTCATGAGCTTGTAGGTAAATGGATCGAAGAAGTCGGCGAACAGGACAGCAAGGAATTTGTTCGTATCTATTTGAAGATCAACGAAATCATTATGAGACAGAAGGCGGACAAATGAAAAAAATGATCACATTGCGGTGGGTACTGCTTGGTATTTGGGTACTTGGCCTTGCAGTCCTTATGTTTACGGCTCCGAATTTTAATGCGCTTGTTCGTGATAAAGGCGGTTACTCATTGCCCGATAATTATTCGACACAGCAAGCCAGTAAACTAGAGAAAAAATTCAGCGAAAATAAAGATACAACCGCTTATATCGCTGCTTTCCATTCCAACAAGGGCTTTTCTCGAAAAGACTTAAATGCGATTGAAAAGACGTTAAACCGTGTTAAAGACAACAAAAAGGATCTCAAAATTGAGAGCGTCATCGATGTCTTTGATCATAAAGATTTAAAAGATCAGCTGGTTTCAAAAAACAATAAAACGTTAATGGCTGCCTTTCAAGTACAGAACGTAAATCCGACAGCCGTTCACTCACTTCGAAATAAAATCGATGCTGAAATTAAAACAGACGGTGTCAAAACCTACTTAACAGGTCAAGAATTGATTAATGATGACATGAATTCAGCAGCTGAGGCAGGCGTAAAGAGAACAGAGGGTCTTACACTCATCTTCATCCTCGTTGTTCTTTTCCTTGTCTTTCGTTCTGTTGTCGCACCGTTTGTGCCACTCATTACCGTTGGCATCAGCTATATCGTTGCACAATTTGTGGTTTCATTTCTTGTAAACTATTTCAATTTCCCAATTTCAAACTTTACGCAAACATTTATGATCGCTGTCCTGTTCGGTATCGGAACCGATTACTGTATTCTCCTTTTAAGCCGATTTAGAGAGGAACTTGCAAAGGGAAATGATAAATATCAGGCGACACTGGCAACGTTTCGAACGGCCGGGCTGACTGTACTGAAAAGCGGAATTCCCGTTTTTATCGCCTTTCTCTCACTTGCATTCGTTGAATTTAACCTCTACCGAAGCGCGATTGCTGTCGGGGTTGGTGTCATCTTCCTGTTGCTTGCCCTCTTTACGCTGCTCCCTCTTTTCATGACCACACTAGGAAAACACCTTTTCTGGCCGATGAGTGGAAAAATAAAGGAACCAAAAAGCGATCTTTGGGCAGCTGCCGGCAAGCTTGCTTTTGCACGCCCGATCGTTGCCCTGCTAATCGTTGCTTTATTTACGATACCGCCGATCATTACTTATAGTGGGCAGCTTTCCTTTAATTCACCTGAAGAATTGCCAAATTCCTATGGAGCAAAAGCAGGCTTTAATGTCATTTCCAAAGATTTCGGTGCCGGTAATATGTCTCCGGCTACAATCTATTTGCAAAATGATGACAACATGCGCTCATCGGATTATGTTGCGCTGATTGAACGCATCTCCCTGGCAATAAAAAAAGATCCGAATGTTGATAAAGTGATGAGCGTTTCACGTCCGCTCGGAAAACGACTGAATGACATCTATGTAACCAAACAATCGGATACCGTTCATAAGGGGCTGAAAAGTGCCTCCGGCGGATTAGGAACCTTGCAAAACAGTCTGCAAACAGCAAGTAAGAAAATTGATAAGTCTCAGCCACAATTGAATTCTGCAATAACCGGCATCGACAAACTGCAAACCGGAACATCCGCTACAAAAGACGGAGTTCAGAAAATACAAACCGTACTGGCGCAGATCTCGGATGGAATTAAGTCCGGTTCAGCCGGAACAGCGGAAATCAGAAAAAATGTTCAAGATGCTCAGAAACAGCTGAAACAGCTCCAAACCGGTCAAGAACAAATTCAGAATGGCTATCAACAGGTGGCTGACAACTTGCAAAAAGTCTCAGACCAACTTGGCCAATTCTCATCATCAGGATCCGGCAGCCAGCCAGCAATCGACACAAGCGATTTGGAAAAGACACTTGGTCAGATTCAAATAAATTTGCAGGCGTACATCAAATCCCATCCGGAAGCGATGCAGGATCCGAATTTTGTTCAATTAGCAACCGGATTAAAGCAGTTACCGACCGTCATGGAAAATCTTCAGAACAATATCCAAACTGAGATTACCAATCAAACGAAAACAGCTAAAGCGCAAATCACTCAGCTGAACAGCAGCATTCAACAATTGGCTGATGCGATGAAGCAATTGAACGCTCAGTCCGCAAAAGTGTCGCAGGGAATCAGCAGCTTTCAATCCGGGCTCACTCAACTAAACGACGGTCTTGGCAAATTGGAAAACGGATTAAATCAGGCAAGCAGCGGTCAAGACCAAGTCATCCAAAACACACCACAGTTGACCAATGCACTCACACAAATTGCTTCCGGGCAAAAGCAGTTAAGGAGCGGCTTCAGTGATGTGCAAGATCAAATGCAGACACTGTCCGGCGGGCTTGCAAAAGGAGCAGATGGTGCAAAGAAAATTAAGAACGGTGTTAATTCAGCGAATGATTTTATTGGCAACTGGACCAAGGTTTCCTATGAACAGTCAGGGATCTATGTGCCGGATCAAATCTTCACAAATAAGAGTTTTAAAGATGCCCTTGATCAATATATGAGTAAAGATGGCAAAATCACAAGCATTCAAGTGACTTTGAAAGATGATCCTTACTCAAATAAAGGGATTGCTCATTTTCAAGAATTCAAAAAGGAACTTCCGTCTATTTTGAAAGGAACGAAGCTCGAAAATGCACATGTGGGGATCAGCGGCATCTCTAGTTTTAATAGTGACTTAAAGCAGCTCTCAAGTTCAGATTATCAAAAAGCCGTTACCTTTGTCATCATTGGTGTGTTCATCGCACTCGTCATTGTCTTGCGGTCATTGACTATGCCGATTTATTTAATGGCATCTCTCCTTTTGACCTACTTCTCGGCAATGGGTTTTTCGGAATTAATTTTCTCAAAACTGTTCCATTTCTCCGGGTTAACATGGACAACTCAATTTTTTGGATTTATTGTACTCGTCGCACTTGGCATTGATTACTCAATCTTTGTCATGGAGCGATTCAACGAGTATGCAAATCGGGCAATACGAGAACGCATGCTGCTGACGTTGTGGCATATGGGCAGCGTAATCTTCTCAGCAGTCCTCATTCTGAGCGGAACCTTCGCAGCAATGATGCCTTCCGGGATGCTCTCACTTGTTGAAATTGCCAGCGTCGTCATTATTGGCTTGATCCTTTATGCAGTGGTGATTATCCCATTGTTTGTTCCGGTAATGGTCAAATTGTTCGGACGCGGCAATTGGTGGCCTTTTATACCGAATAAAACAAAGTTAATTGATTCAAGCGATTCACATTCTGTATAAATAATGAAGTAAAAAATCCGGGTACAGTTTATAAACTGTACCCGGATTTTTTTAGTAATTAAGCATCTTTTGCAATATGTACTGGCATTCGCCTTTACCCGGATAATCTCCTATTCTGCCAATCACTTGAAAACCAAGTTTCTGATAAAACAGCGGTGCCTGATAGCTCATTGTTTCCAGCAGAACCATATCACAATGGTGTTCGCGTGCTTCCTGCTCGATTTGTTCAATCAGCTTTGTCCCGACACCTTTTATCCGATATGCTTCACTCACTGCTAGCAGGCTGACGTGAAGTGCGTTCCAATGAAATTCAGCCGCTGCTCCGCCTATCACTTGTCCCTGTTCATCATACATCGCATAACTAATTTTTCGGAGGCTCCTGTCTGCAAAGGCAGGCCGTTTCTCTTCTGTATTTACTTGCAATTCATGGTCGACCCAATCCCTGATTTCATCATAATTCGCTTTCTTTATCTCCACTCAAAATTCCTCCAGCAGTTATAAAATCAAAATTTAAAAGCACCTGACGCATAGTAGTAAATTAATGTCGCAATCACGTCGATTGCACACACAACCGCGATAATCGTTACCATCTTGCTTCTTTTTGTCTTTTCAGCACTTGGCTTTGCTTCTTTCTTGTCCATTTGTCCGCCCTCCGACTTGCATCATATTGCTTTATTTTATCACATTTCTTTATTAATAGCTGTGTGTTCTCAATGAGTTATAAAGGCCACTTAATTCACTGACTCGTTTTTACATTTTATATAAAGTGGGTATAGTACAGATAAAGCCAAACGAATTTTTTACATAATAAGGAGCGATTACTTGGATACGCCTATGGGAGATGGTGGAAGTTCAATCTTCTTCCAGCTCGTACTTATCGCCATTTTAACATTAATTAATGCTTTTTTTGCAGCTGCTGAAATTGCCTTTGTTTCATTGAATAAGAAGCAAGTTGCGCACAAAGCCGATCAAGGCGATCGCAAAGCCATTCTACTAGAAAAATTAATCGGTGACCCGGGTAAATTTCTTGCAACCATTCAAGTGGGTATCACCTTTGCCAACCTATTTTCGAGTGCCTCTGCCGCTACCGGGCTTGCGAGCCGATTTGCGGACATGCTACCTATCCCATATGCCCGAGAGATATCGATTGCGACCATTACCATTCTGTTGTCGTATGTCACTCTTGTATTCGGCGAGCTGTTTCCGAAACGTTTAGCCCTGCAAAACACTGAAAAAATGGCCCGCTTTGCGGTAACACCAATTCTTTATTTCAGTAAAGCTACGCTACCCTTTGTTAAGCTTCTTTCACTCTCAACTAATTTATTGGCAAAACTTTCACGAGTTGATCGAGACAAAGCAAATGAGATTACCTCGCGTGAAGAAATTCAACTGCTCGCTCAGACAGGCGAAGACGATGGATCAATCAATCATGATGAGCTTGGCATGATCAGAGGTGTTTTTGAACTGGACGTTAAAAAGGCTCGGGAAATTATGACTCCAAGGACGGAGACATTTGCAGTCAGTGTGGACACGTCACCGTATGATCTTGCACAAATGATTTTAAATGAAAATTATTCACGTATTCCTGTATTTCAAACGGACAGCGATACGATTGTCGGTGTACTCAATATGAAGGACTATTTCAAAGCTGCTCGTGATGTTGGTTTTGATCAGGTTAATCTGACCTCCATATTACGCGAACCGTTATTTGTTCCTGAAACAAAATATATCGATGACCTGCTTCATGAAATGCAAAAAACACATAATCATTTGTCCATTTTGATTGATGAATATGGCGGCTTCTCCGGTATTGTTACCATGGAGGATTTGATTGAAGAAATTGTCGGTGAAATCGATGACGAGCATGATGAAGTTGAGCGTAAAATCACTCGAATTGATGATCGCACGTACCTCATCAGTGGCTTGCTTGAGATTGATGAATTCAATGAACGCTTTGGGACCTCCATTAAAGGTGTAGATATCGATACAATTGCCGGTTTTATTTTAAATCAGATCGGATCCATTCCCGAAGAGAACGAGCAAGTAATCGTTTCTCATGAAAATATGGTTTTTAAAGTTGCCTCTGTCAAAGACAACCGGATTGAGAAAATCCGCGTTACGATTCAGGACAGTTAGAACAGCACGGGCTGATCTGTTCCATGTCTTTATTGCCTGACTTTTTTCACTGCTTATCATATGGATGTATAACAAATCTCAACTGGAGAAGAAAATCACTGTGATAGGCAGAAACACATTCACCTTATCTTATCAGGATAGCATATTAAGTGATTTATTTTTTGTTGGAATAGATCACAGCGAGGTCTCTTACCTGTTCAGCTATCTGGTTTCGCAATTCGTCTGGCTTTAATACTTCAACCTCTGATCCATAATAAAGGATTTTATGCACAGCCTGTTCAATCGTTTCAAAATTGACAGTAACGAGCACCTTGCCCGTTTCATCCTGTTTTAGTAATGTGAGATTTTGATATTTATTGTTTGCAAGTTCTTCAATGATGGAAGCATCAATACGAAGTACGCAAAATATCTTTGGAAGGCTCATTTCAAATGATTGGTACCATTCATTCCAAAAATCTGCAATCTCAAAACTTCGAGGAATAGAAAAATAGTGCTTAGTAAACGTAACCTTTTGAACGCGGGACACGCGGTAAACTCTTAATTTCTGATCATGCAGAGCCACGAGGTACCAGTTATCTGTCTTGGCAACAAGGCCATAAGGCGCAACCTCTCTCAAAATGATTTCACCCGTTTTCTTACGGTAGCGCATGAAAATTATTTGATTATGCTCTACCGCGTCTTTAATTATAGACAGCCAGGGAACTCGATCCTGCTCCTCAAACCATCCGCCATGATCCAAGTAAATGCGTCTTTCACATTGACCGACTTCATCAGCAAAGTGTTTTGAAAAATTCACGAGAAGTCTATTAAGAGTATTGCGATCCACATGTAAATTTAGATCACTGAACAATTTCGGTGACTGTTTGATGAATAACGCACGTATTTCCTGCGGTGTAATAGCTGGTATATTAAGGTGTACGTTTTTCTCCATTGCAAAACCGCCATGCGACCCTCTGACCGAATAAATCGGCATACCTGCAAAACTGAGTGCGTCAATATCCCGATAAATAGTCCTCTCGGTAACTTCAAGTTTTTCAGCAAGTTCTCCAGCTGAAACAATTTCTTTTGTCTGAAGAAGCAAAAGAATCGAAAGCAGCCGATCTGCGCGCATAATCATCACCCTTTTTTTAAGTATATCATTCATATCTGACAGAAGATGTCATGATTATTCATTAAACTAAAAACGATGAAACGGACAAAAGGGATGAATACGAGTGAACAGATTACATCAACTGCTCCCCAATTTTAATAAAAAAACATGGTGGCTATTAGCGGGGTATACATTATCTCTAATAGGAACAGGAATGACAGAACCATTTCTCATTATCTATCTGCATCACGTGCAAGCAATCTCATTGTCTGTGGCAGGGACAATCATTGGTTCAAGCGGATTAGCCGGTGTGATCGCGATTCCAATTTCCGGATGGTTAACAACTCATATACAAACAAAACGGATTTTTTTTCTTTCCGTATTGCTCAATGCCGTTGGACGTTTCCTTTTTATATTTGCTGCAGATGTCAAAACTGCGTTTTTCGCTTCCATCCTGTCAGGAGGAGCTGGAGCGGTATTGTGGAATGCCTTATCGATGATCCTTGCCGATTCTGCAGACAAGACTCAGACCAGAAGTATCTTCGGGACTGCATTCGCGTTGCAAAATTTGGGTTCAGGAATTGGCGCGGCACTGGGCAGTACAATCATTCATTCAAATTCTGCCTATTCATTTAAAACTATTTTTATTTTGGATGCATGTTCTTTTCTTTTATTTTCATTTTTCGGTCAAAAATGGGTGGAAAATTCGCGTAAAAAAGAGCTTAAGGGTCAAATAAAAAGAGACAAGTCTATCCATTCAGCTGCTTCACAGTGTAACAATATGATCATGCTCTGCTTCTGTTACGCCGTATTTGCAGTAGTAATGACAGGACTCTCAACCACCTTATTTCCTCAGTGGGCAACAGAAAATGCGCAGACACCACTGCGCGTTGTTGGTCATGCTTTCTTTCTCAACAGTCTTATGATCGTGTTGGGACAACCACTTATTCTTCGACTGACCGCCAGTATCCGAAGCACTCGTGTCATTAGTCTTGCTGCCTTCATTTTTGCTACGGGAGATTTTATGATTCTTTCCGCAAGTTTTCTTCAAGCTGGTTGGACGTCTCTTGTACTCATTTTGGCATTTACCATTTCAGCAATTGGTGAAAATTGTCTTTTTTCTAGTTTACCAGCGCTGATCAACCGTTTAGCTACTGATGAAACACGCAGCAGCTATAACAGTGCGATGAACACTGCTTGGCAAATCGGCTCTGTTTTAGGACCTGTCATTTCCGGATCTTATTTGTCACAAGGCAGGGCGATTCTTTTATTTATCTTATTTATTGGCGCCCTTATCATTCTTGTTTTCCTTTTACACATTTTAGAACAAATCATACCGGTCGATTTGAACAAAGGAAAGTGAGTTATTACACTTTTTTAATAGGTGCGTTGATGATTCCATCAATCATATTTTAAATCCCTTATCAGCCGCACTTCGTCTTCTAATCAGATAAGGATATAAAATTTCTCCTTCAATTTTTAAGGTTTCAAACCCATGTCTCTCTAATGCCCTCCTCCTTTCCTTATCTTTTGCTAAACACTGAACAATAATCTGCTGTAAACCGTAATCATTAAAAAAGTTTTGCGTCACTTTGAGTATATCGTCAAAGATTTGACCCTGTGCATAGCTGGAAATAATATCGATTCTTAGAACACCGTTTTGAACTCCCTGTTCAAATAAATGAGTTGGATTATCGACAAACGTTCCCGGCTTTTTATTGAAAACACGGCTTATATAGTTTGTAGTATCTGGAATGGATGCGATCTCAATTGTCCCAATGATTTTGTGATCATTTTTTGTCTCAGCTACCCAGCGAAAATAGTGGTTCTCTTCACATGCCTGTTTCCATTCCCCAATACACCGTGCCATTTCGTCTTTATTTTTGAATTGAAAAATTGTCTCACAATTATGATCGTCAATATACTTCTGAAGATAACGATCGGTGTAGCAGGCGTAGAGTTCGTCCTTCCATTGCTCACTTATCAAAACAAATCGTAAAAGCGACCCTAAATATCCTCGTTTCGCAATGTTCATCTTTTTGTTCATCATCATCTCTCCCTATCTGTTTCCTTTATTATAGAATGGTAATAGTGACAACAATATGGCACATTTATCATTTAAAATTGATTGAAAGAGCATTAGGGAGCGAGCAAAATGAAAATAGATCGGCTTTTAGGTATTGTCATTTTCCTGATGAATCACGAGCAGACGACTGCTCAGGAGTTAGCCGAAGAATTTGAAGTATCGATTCGTACCATTAAACGTGACATGGAGACGATTAATCTGGCGGGCATCCCCATCCGCTCTGTTTTAGGAGCACACGGCGGATACAGCATTGAGCCTCGGTTTTCCCTAAACAAACAGTTTGTTAAAAGGCAGGAATACATGACCATTATTACTGCACTTATGGGCTTGCAGTCGTCCTTTCACAGTAATAAATACCAAATTTTACTTGATAAATATAGAAATTTATATGGGGTTGCAAAGAACAGCAGCATCTTTCTTGACAACAGCGCCGCGCAGGAAGGAGCTAACGTTCAGCATAATCTTAAATTTTTGGAAAAAGCCATTCACCAACGCCGCCATATCCTTATATCCTATCGAAATGCACAGCAGGATCATTCACAAAGAAAAGTGCATCCACTTGCTTTAATCTGTAAATGGTACGACTGGTATCTTTTTGCCTATTGCGAACGTTCAAATGATTACAGACTCTTTAAAATCACTCGGATCAAAAAAGCTGCTATGCTTGATACCGAGTTTCAAGAATATAAAAATATAGAGGAGCTAATGAAAAAGCATGATCATTCGTATTCAGTGAGCTGCATTGACATTGCACTTCTGGTCCAAAATGAGGATCGTGATCTGCTTGAAGAATTTTTTCCAAAAGGGAAATTTGAACTCATAAGTGAAAAGGAATGGATCATGCATGTTTGTTTGCCTGAATATGAACAGCTTTGGAAAGCAAAATTGATCGCATTAGGAGACCGTGTAAAAATTCTGAAACCCGAATCCTTGAGAAAAGAATTAGTCTCTGCTGCGCGCTCATTTATTGCAAATAATGAGACAGGCACTTTTCTGCAATCAAAAAACCTTCCCTGATTAGTCGTCAAAGAAGGTTTGAGTGTTATAAATGGTTTATTGAGCCCGCCCGCAATTTAAGCAAGTAAGCAATAATTTCACGTCTTCGAATCATCCCGATAAATACGCCGCTGTCATCCACAATCGGAACAAAGTTCTGCGTTAAGGATGTCTCCATAATATCTTCAATTTCAACATCAATTGAAATCGCTTTGATATCCCTGTATCGCGGCACGTCTTTCAACGCGATGTTTTCAGTATCTCTGAAGTCTAGATCTTCATTTTTTTTCAGATTCCACAGAATATCACCTTCAGTTAAGGTCCCAACATAAATGCCTTTTTTATTTAATATTGGAATTGCCGAATAGCGATAGTGTTCCATTTTCTCTAATGCCTGCCTGATTGTCCAATGTTCATAGACAAATTTCACTTCACTTTTTGGCGTGATTAGAAATGCAGCGTTCATTCTTGATCCGCTCCTTACTCATTTGCAACTTTTTCCAATAAGATAGTTCGTTGTAACCGTTTGCGCTATGTCCATTGCATCGAAGACAATGCACAAATCGTTCAATTCATTCCTTTATTCCATCGCCGTATTTTCATATCGCCTGGCAGTAACGCTGAAAGTAAGCCGACAAGTGGGAACAGGCTGCAAAGAATCATGACAAATCGGATACTGAACAAATCCGCAAGGTTGCCGAACAACACGGCACCGATCGCGCCCATTCCAAAAGCAAAGCCGATCGTTAATCCCGAGACCATACCTAGTCGTCCTGGCATTAATTCTTGGGCATAAATGACAGTGACACTGAAGCTTGATGTAATAATTAAACCAATTAATAAAAAAACCGGAGCAATTAAATAAAGCGGCAAATAAGGCAGCATAACCGTCAATGGCACTGCACCGATAAAAGAGCTGAGAATAACTGTTTTTTTGCCGAATCGATCAGCCAGCGGGCCCCCTAAGAATGTGCCGACCACACCGGAGATCATGAAAATAAAAATGAAAATTTGTGCCGCTCGAATGGAGAGTCCATAATCATGAATCAAATAGAATTGATAAAAATTTGAGATACAGGTTGAATACCAGGAACGAGCGAAAATGATGAAAATGAGCAGTACCATCGCCGCAACAATCCTTTTATGTACAAATGCTTCGCGTTTATTCCGTTCCTGATGATGTGCTTGCTTGTCACGCGGAGTGCGAATCGGCTGATGGTTTTTATACCAAACCGAGACAAAAAATAGGACAACCATCCCAATAAATGCAAAGCCTGAAAAAGATAAAACCCCTTTCTGTCCAAACGGAAGAAAAATGAGTGCAGTTAGAACAGGAGCCATCGATTGCCCAAAGTTGCCTCCTACTTGGAAAATCGATTGTGCTAAGCCTCGTTTTGCCCCTGCAGCCATATGTGCCACCCGCGAGCCTTCCGGGTGAAAAATTGACGAACCGATACCAATGAAGAACACGGCAAACAGTGCCCATATATAACTCGGTGCCAGTGCAAAAACAATCAAACCGACCAAGCTGGTAAAAATGCCGATCGGCAACAAAAATGGTTTTGATTTAATATCTGCGTAATAACCAAAAAAAGGCTGAATAACCCGATGCAGTCATATTGGCGACAAAAGCAATCCAGCCAATTTGCGCATAGTTCAAATTTAAGGTTTGCTCAAGGATTGGATTCATGGCTGGAATAACAGCCTGAATGGAATCATTGAAAAAATGGCCGCAGCCAATTGCGAATAGCACACCATAGAATGTGCGTTGGGCTTTCATCTGTTGTTTCTCAGCTGTCCCCATTTTATCTCCACTTTCTCATGATATTTATTCTCATATTCATAAAACGATGAAACATGAAAACAAATTCATTATACAAAACATCAGATGGGATTAATAGAAAATCTCTCAAGCAAATGACAATAATCTAAGCACAGTTTTTCTTAAACGGAATATAAGTGTAACACCTGAAACTCGAGTATATGCTACAGCAATATTATGCTACTTAAGATTCGTTTTTTGTTCATTATCCTTTTTACAAAGGCGATTTTCTTTTCCCCATTCGGCCATTAACTCGAGAATGGGAATTAGGCTTTTCCCTCGCTCGTTCAATCGATATTCGACCTTTGGAGGAATCTGTGCATAGTCAATCCGTTCAATCAAATCGTCATCCCGCAGCTCACTCAATACTTGACTGAGCATTTTATGAGTAATTGACGGCAAACTTTTTTTGATTTCTCCATATCTCATGACATTGTTCTTAAACAACTTATAAAGGACAAGCCATTTCCATCTTCCCCCCGCCACGGACAGCGTGTATGAGATGGAACAATTTCCTTCATCTATCGACCACTTTTTCATCTTTACTTTCCTTTCATATAGTATCTTACTTTAAAGTGCATACTTCATTTTCTTCCCACTAATATATACACTGATTTACGAAAACACAAGATTTACATTTACTTGGCCAATTTTTTTATGGGGAAGGAATGATGGAAAGCATGTGGAAAGTATACGTTTTAGCGCTTATCAGTTTTCTCATTGGTACATCACAATTTTGTTACATCAGGATTTCTCGATCAGATCGCTTCGTCAATGGGGATTACTGTTTCTGAGGCCGGCCAATTTACGACAGTCTATGCACTAACCTATGCAATAGGTACGCCTATTCTCATATCACTTACAGGAAAAATAGATCGGCGTAAACTCACACTTTACGCGCTCGGTATTTTTATCATTGGAAACTTACTGTCATACTTTTTCCCAAGTTTCGCACTCTTTACTTTTTCGCGAATGATTGTTGCTCTAGGTGCAGGAGTGGTTATTGTCACCGCACTTACACTTGCAGCTAAAATTGCGCCTGCTGGGAAACAGGCAAGTTCCATTGCTACGGTTACAATTGGCTTTACTATGGCGCTCATTATTGGCGTCCCTGTTGGTCGATTATTGTCCTCTGCCTTTGGGTGGAGAAGCGTTTTCTTAGATATTTCCTTATTTGGTGTTATTGCAACAATTGTTATCGTTGCTGTGATACCCAAAGTGCAAGGAGACAAGCCGATTCCGCTCATTAAACAGCTGGCTTTGTTAAAAAATCCAAAAGTACTGCTCGGGTTATTTATTACGCTCTTCTGGTTAAGCGGCTATGCACTTGTGTATATTTATATCGCCCCCTATTTGCTAAAAGGATTAGGCTTATCCGGAGTTTTACTGAGTCCTGCATTGCTCGTTTTTGGCATTGCATGCTTAGTTGGTTCAAAAGTTGGCGGATACTGTGCAGATAAATATGGAATTACCGTCACACTACTTGTCAGCATGTGCCTAAATATTAGTTCACTTATTTTTCTTTCATTATCTGCTCATCATCCAATCATCATATTTGTTTTTCTTTTTCTGTGGTCAGCCTCTGTATGGAGTACCCAGCCTGCGCAACTGTATAATCTAGCCACAATTGTACCCTCTCAATCAGGTATAATGCTTAGTTTGAACCAATCAATTAGTCAAATTTCGATGGCAATTGGGGCTGTTCTAGGCGGGTATATGATAAGCATGTTTTCCCTAGTTTCTTTATCCTGGTATGGAACTATCGGCGTTGTCATTGCCATGATCCTTGTATGGGAGCTGCATCGATTGAAAACAGTAAAAGGAACGCAGAATACTTCTTCCGCAATTTAACTTCGAAATTTTATAAAGAAGATTTAAAATTGATTCGAGTATTGGCGACATCAATTTGCCTTCCGGCGTGATCAGCCACTAAGGTAGTACGATATTGGTCATTTTAAGCGGATTAAGACTGCTCCGATAAAATTCCCTAATGCACGTGCATTAGGGAATCTTTTTATTACTGTTGATTTTTTAAACTAATTTGTTTATCATCTAATTAGATGATAAACAAATTAGAAGGTGTTTTTGATGCAGCTTACTCGTATCGTTGAATTCCACAAAGCACTTGCCGATCTAACACGTATCCGAATTATTGCGCTCCTGAAGCAAGGACCGCTTCATGGTCAGGCTATTGCCGGAAAGCTCTCTTTAAGCCCGCCGACAATCACGCACCACATGAGCAAGCTTCGCGACGTGGGATTAATTAAAGAACGCCGTGATAAAAATACCATTTATTTTTCGCTGAATGAAAAGGTACTTGAAAGCTGTGCGGCCGCTATCCTATCAGTCGGAAATGGAGATGAAAACATGGATATGTCCATATCAGAATCAGAACGTGCAGCCATTTTAAACAACTTTTTTACTGCTGACGGAAAGCTGAAGACGATTCCTGCACAAAGAAAAAAGCGATTAGTTGTTCTTTCACGTCTTGTCAAAGGACTCGAGTTCGGAAAAGTCTATTCTGAAAAGGAAATCAGTGATTATTTGAGAAATTTTCATCCGGATTATGCAACACTTCGCAGAGAACTCATCATTTATCAATTCATGTATCGGAAAGACGGATTATACGAAATGAATCCGCCGGAGCTTTGGAATGTGAATTAATCAATGCTTGACTTATACAGATCCATTAAGTCAATTGGTCGCCTTTTTGGGCGGATATTCGTTCACTTCAGATAGGTTGGGATGAGAAAAATGACACAGGTTTCATATCAAGTCGATCAATCGCTTTTGCTTGAGTTAAAGAAATGCACAAATACAATTCATACGTCAAGAACCCATTTCCATAATGAACTTTCCATCGGACTAATTGAACAAGGCTGCTGTCAGACTATCATCAATCAGAAATCTTTCGCTCTCAATGCAGGAACACTGCTCATTATCCCAGCTAAATCAACACATCGCTGCCAACCGCAGGATGTCGGTAACTGGAAGTTTCGAATGCTCTATGTTCATCATGCTTGGTTTTCCAAGTTTACTTTTGATCAGTTCCGCGACGGCCGGATTTATTCAGACCTACCCTCGAGCACCTTTCATGAGTTCATAGATGAGTTCAAACGACTGGAACAAAATTTCTCTCATAGAAAAGTGGAAACACACGCATTAGACGATCTAGTAAATATGATGGATTTTCAGGAAAATAATGCTGCCAGTACCCATTTAACACAATCAGTTCCGCAGGATATTCAAGATATGAAGCATTTTATTAAGAAAAACTGTTTAAAGAAATTATTATTAGACGAGTTGGCCGATCATGTAGGCGTTGATAAATACCAGTTGATTCGTCGCTTTTATCGATACATGGGATTAACACCGCAGAAATATTTGATTAATTTACGTATCAATAAGGCAAAGAAAATGCTTCAAAACGGACTGCCGATCGCAGATGTCGCTGTCACCTCCGGCTTTTACGATCAGAGTCACTTTTCTAAATATTTCAAGGCGTATACCGGCGTTACACCGATGCATTACATTCAGTAAAAAACCGTTCGCCTCGTTCAAGCAGACAAACGGTCTTTTCTTTATTTAAGCGTTGGGAGACTCCCAGTGAGATGATTCACTGCCTTTTTTTCTCCATAGAGACAAATACCTAAGAACTTAAGATCATAAGTCTGCGTAGCGGATAATTTCAATGTGTAATCTTCGTAGTCTCTGCTCCTCTGTGCGGTCGTTGTAAACCCGATCAACTCAATTTTTTCGGAAAAGCTTTCACTGACTTCTCGATGTAATTTCGTTAGATCTTCACGAGTCGACGATAAAACCGGGATGGGCAGATTGACAATACCTTTATGTAAAAAACCGTTGCCATCCTCGATACTGTTGCCAATCACTTCACCAAAATCCTTGCCCAAAGTACAGCCTAGAATTGCCGCCGTATTGGCCATCACACCAAGCGGTTGCTCATGATCAATGACCATCACACATTTTTTTGTTGAATCGTACATTTTGTGTCCTCCTTTTTCCTTCACACTCATAGTAAAGAAGGAGAACCAACATGAATAGGAAAAAATTGATCGGACGCATGAAGCTATCTTGATTCAAAGAGTCCGGTAGCCTTCGTTATTTCAATAAAGCCTCCGTTTTTCTTTTTCTCTTCATTTAGATAGTCTATGAAATGTTCACGTATTGCTCCGGACAGTACCTCTTTTGCTTTGGCGCTTGAAGACCAAATATAGTCAGCAATTGCCCGAACATCATCGATCAGAAGTCCTCCTGGAAAGCACGTGAGCTGTACCTGATCAAAAAAGTTTTCAAGCTGCTCCGTCCCATTTTCTAAGCCAAAGGCGTCAGCTTGTACATTGGTCAGATCAAAACCAAGATTAGGATCAAAGCCTTTTAAGAGTTCATTAAATTCAACCATATGCTGTTTTCCGATGGTTGATGAGTAAAAAACACCGCCCGGCTTTAAAACTCTGCGCACTTCCTTAATAACCTGCAATCTGTTCGGAACATGATAAAGCATATGATTCGCAATAACCGTATCGAAGCTATTGTCCTCAAATGGAATGTCCTGAATATCAATAGCCTTGAAAGTGATACTTAAGTTGTTGCCTATTTTTCTTTGTGCATCCTTCAGCATTCCGTTTGAAAAGTCGGACAGCGTGATTTTCCAATCTTCTGGTATACGGTCCTTATTTTTCATCCAAAATGTTCCGTCACCAGCTCCAAGTTCAAGAATCGTACTGCCAGATTCTATTTTATAATGATCAAAAAGCCATTCGTGCCAATCCTTTTTATTGGTACTATAGCGTTCATGAATCTTTGTCCTGATCGCCAGGTTTGAAGAATTCTGATATTGCTTTTCTACATTTCCCATACGTCTGTGTCCCCTGCCTTTTAACCATTTTAACATGATCGTTAGGAGTATATCTTTTTTATATGCAACGACTACTTAATATTCTGGATTATTCCAATCCGATTAAAACATTGGCAATAATTACAATCCATTTTTAAATAGATTGAAAAACTTTTTTCATACGGAATGCGTTAAAATAGATATATGGTTATTTGCTTGACTTGAACGGTTTCCGAAAAAAATAATCCTCTAAAATACATAGTCTCGCCTGCCGGTCAGCATCTTGATAACACACAACGTTTCTAAAAGGCGGGTGGTTTTCGTGAAAAATAAACTAAAACATCGCTATATGGGCGGTTTGGACGGATTACGTGCATTGTCCGTTCTTGCGGTTATTGCCTACCATATGAATTTACCCTTTTCCGGCGGTGGATTTTTAGGCGTCGGCATTTTCTTTGTCCTTTCGGGCTACTTAATTACGGATCTTCTCATTCAAGAGTGGGAAGATACAAACTCCATTAATCTAAAAAACTTCTGGGTCAGGCGAGCAAAAAGGCTGCTGCCTGCTATGATTTCCGTTTTAGTTGTCATCTTAGGTTATGTCTTTTTCTTTCAACCTGCTCTGCTCCGGGAAACCCGTATGGACGCTGTCGCCGCACTCTTTTATTTCAGCAATTGGTGGTCTGTTTTTCACCAACAGTCCTATTTTGACAGTTTTGCAAATCCATCGCTTCTGAAGCATTTTTGGTCGCTTGCTGTTGAGGAACAATTTTACCTCATCTGGCCATTAGTTGTGACGGCTGCTTTACGTATCGGCAAGGGAACGAAGGTTCTTTATGGCATAACTTTATTACTGGCTGCAAGCTCCATTCTCTGCATGGGCTTGATTTACCATACAGGTACTGATCCGAGCCGAGTCTATTATGGCACCGATTCCCGCGCCTTTGCCTTGCTTTTCGGCGCAATTCTGGCTTGCGTGTGGCCAAGTCGGCAGCTTTCCGGAGCAGGAAGCAAAGCACTTGGCATTTTCTTAGATGGCATTGGCACATTTGCTTTGATTTTCTTGTTCTTATGTGTTATCTATGTCAATCAGTACGAAGAATTTCTCTATACCGGCGGGTTGGCACTGTTTTCTTTAGTTAGTGTTGTGCTTATTACCGCACTCGCCCATCCTGCAACTTTGCTCGGAAAATGGATCGGAGTAAGACCGCTGCGCTGGATCGGCTTGCGTTCTTACGGTATGTATTTGTGGCATTATCCGATTATTCAGCTCACGACACCGGCAAGTCAGGCTAATGAGGTACATCCTTTACGTATCGTACTGCAGCTCGTTCTAATTTTTGCCGTCTCTGCACTCTCCTACCATTTTATTGAACGGCCTATTCGCCGATTAGGTAAGGGCGGCAGTTGGCAGTTGATCCTTCGAAATACCGGTATTGGACTCTGCACACTTTTCTTAATCTTTTATGGGTCTTCATTTCTTGCACAGCATACGAATGCAAAACCGGCAGCTAAACAAAAAGTAAGCGAGAAAGCACTGTCCAAAAATGATTCAGACGAGAAAAAGTCGACAGTATCTATGAAGGATGAGAAAACTTCTGCGAGCAAAGTAAACGGATCAACCATATCTAACCATTCAAAAAAGACGAAGGAGAAAAAATCAAACAAAAAAATTCAACCATCCAAAAAACAACCGTTAAAAAAAGCGGCAGATAAAGTGAAACAGGAAAAACAGAATAAAGCAGCTGCAAAAGAGAAAACAGCAAAAACGCAGTCTAAAGTTTCCGATAAGCAGGTAACGGCGATCGGCGACTCGGTAATGCTTGGTGCCGAACCCTATCTAAAAGAAGAAATCAAAAACCTAACGATTGATTGCAAGGTTGGCAGACAGTTTCAGGAAGCATTCAACACGATTAATCAAATGAAACAACAAGGTAAATTAAATCAAAATGTTGTGATTGAGCTCGGAACAAATGGCCCGTTTACTCAAGAGCAAATGGATGAATTAATCAAGTTAATCGGACCGGATAAAAATATAGTTCTTATTAATACCCGTGTACCGCGTCAATGGGAATCGATTGTCAACCAAGTTATTCAAAAAACGGATAAAGATCATGAGAATGTTACCTCTGTCGATTGGCATCAAGCAAGTGAAGGACAGAGCAATTACATTGGCGATGACGGTGTTCATCTGTCTGTGACCGGGGCAAAAAAATATTCAGAACTGATTGTTCAGGCAATCCAATCGTTAAAATAAATTAGGATTTTCTCTTAGAATACCGTTTCTGAATTGAATTTAGTCAACTAAATTCACTATTATTTTTCTCAAAGCAGGGATTGCTTGCTCCATTTCTCGTTTTGATACGTATGCGTACGATAAACGTAAATGGTGCCTTGCACCGCGATCATAGAGGACACCAGGATTTAAAAGAATGCCGCTAGCCAAAGCACACTCAAACAGTGCATTAGGATCAATATTGGGAATCAATTTCAGCCAAATATAAAATCCTCCGCTAGGCTTGCTCCATTCGGCAAGATCGCTAAAATACACAGACAACAAATCGAGCATACGGTCGCGCCGGATTCGTAACTGATCGCGTATATAAGATTCATGCGCCTCATGCATGCCGGAACTCATGTACTCTTCTGCTGCCCATTGTGATAAAGCACTTGAGCCGTAATCGTTTTGCATCTTAATGTCGGCTAAGCGATTGATTACTGAACGTTCACCAACAATCCAGCCAATCCTTAATCCGGGACTTAACACTTTGGACAAGCTGCCAATATAAAGGACATTACCAGAGCGATCCATACTCTTCAGCGATGGTGGAGGCGGCGCGTCAATCCAGAGGTCTTGATAAACGTCATCTTCTATGATCGGCAGCCTCATATATTCGCAGGCATTTACTATGGATTTTCTGCGAGCTGCAGTCATTACCTTCCCGGTAGGATTATGAAACGATGGAATGGAGTAGATAATAGTCTTGCCCCATTCCTTTTTTATGTGTGATAAACGATCAACCATTAGTCCCTCGGAATCCATTGGCAAACCATAGAAGCGCATGCCTGAAGATTGAAAAACATGTACCGAATAGAGATAAGAGGGCTTTTCAAGTACAATCGTTGATCCTCGATCTAGTAATCCAATTGAAATAAGCTGGAGTGCCTGCAGAGCACCAGAGACAATAAGTATAGATTCGGGGTCAGCCGCAATTCCTTTTAGCTTCAGGAATTTTGATACTTCTTCTCGAAGTCGAAGATTTCCCTTTGGCTCCGAGTATCCTAAAGATAGACTATGTATTGGCGCATTCAAAAATAGTTTTGCCAA
>Ga0334901_1000732_pt1 | contig 41333 bp, 26 predicted proteins | sample GraSluR3_MG_3_FD_207216 | JGI IMG/M metagenome (GOLD analysis project Ga0334901, IMG submission 207216) | Sludge microbial communities from methane-producing bioreactor in Wageningen University, Netherlands - Granular Sludge_15_08-R3 | ecosystem: Engineered > Bioreactor > Anaerobic >...
AGGTCGGCCGCCTCCCGCTCCCGCTGCGCGACGAGTTCGTCGTCGGAGTGGGTCTTGCCGGGCCAGTCTTTGTGCATGTATTGCCCGAAGCGGTCGATCATCGGGAACAGTTCGTCGAGATTCTCCGGCAGGGGGAAGGTGGGCTCGCCGCCGGCTCGTAGGTCCGACACTTCGTATTCGTAGTCGGTCCCGGGCCGGTAGACGTAGACCGAGATGCCGGCCACGTTGGCCGGGTCGATGCCTCTGCCGGCGCGGGTCTGGAAGCCGCCGGGCGTGCCGCGCATTCCGCGCAGCGCCGCTTCGAGGTTTTTCGGGGGCCGGGCGGTGATCGTGACCTCCAGCGTCTGCGCTTCGCCCGGTGCGATCGTGGCCGACGCGATGCAGCAGCCCTTCCGCTCGGCCCGGTCGGAATCGGGGTTGTCTACGGCCAGATGCACGTTGAGCGTGCGTTTGCCGACATTCTTGACGCGTGCCTTCATGTGCCCGAGGCCGGTCACGTCCCAAGCCCCGGCTTGCGGAAGGAAGGTGATGCCCGGCCGCCCCTCGCTGCGAGTCACGCGCACGCGCCAGACCGCCCCGTCGCGCTCGATGCGGGCGTCGGGCGTGGCCGCGGCTCGGTCCATCGCACCGGCGGGCCGACCGGGCTGCCCCGCCTCGGCGCTCGCCATGACCAGGAAGAAACACGGAAGCAGCACCAACGAACTGGCAGATTTCGCACGGTTCACGGCGGGTATTCCAAGCGTTCCGGGGCTGGATGGCGAGGCATCCCGACGACGCTCGTCCAAGACGCCGACGCGCGCAAACGATCGTCGCAAGCCGGCGCAGAGATCGGCCCGCGTTGCCGCGCCCGCGACGTCGGTCTATTCTAGCGGGTGCGCGGGCGCGGGCCTACGGCCCGGCAAGACCGCGCCCGAGCGTGAAATCGAACGTCTTCCCGTTGGAAAGGGCGAAAGAACATGACTCCGACCGCATGGGCAGGGCTATTGGCGCTGGCGACTCTCGCGACCGACGGGCAGGCCGTCCCCCTCAACCAGCAGCAGGCGCGGCCGTCGCCCGAGTGGGTGACGCGCGGCGTGATGTATCAGGTCCAGGCGCGCGCCTTCACGCCCGAAGGCACGCTTGCGGCCGCGACCGCGCGCTTGCCTCAAGTTGCCGCGCTGGGCGTCGATATCGTCTACCTCTGCCCCGTGTTCGTCGCCGACGACGACCCCGACCCCCGGTTCTGGAGCCCGCGGCAAAAGGCGTCGGGCATGAACAATTCGCGCAATCCCTACCGGATGAAAGACTACTACCACGTCGACCCGGAATACGGGACCGACGACGATCTGAAAGCCTTCGTGGCCGAGGCGCACCGGCTGGGGATGCGGGTACTGCTCGACATGGTCTACCTGCACTGCGGCCCGAAGGCGGTCTTTCTCGACGAGCATCCCGACTTCGTCGAGCGCGACGACGAGGGCAACATCGTCTACGCCGCCTGGAACTTTCCCAAGCTGAATCACGCCAATCCCGAGCTGCGCGAGTATCTGTGGAAGAACATGGAGTACTGGTGCCGGGAGTTCGACGTTGACGGATTCCGCTGCGACGTTTCGGACGGCATCCCGCTGGCGTTTTGGGAAACGGCGCGCGAGCGTCTGGAGAAGATCCGGCCCGACGTCGCCCTGCTGGCCGAGGGCACCCGACCCGCCGATCAGCTCAAGGCGTTCGACCTCGATTACGGTTGGGGCTTCCCGTGGGACAGTGCCGCCAGGTTTCGAGCCCGGTGGGAGAAGATGCGCGACGAGCGACCCCGTGGAGGAGCGCGGTTCCTCCGGTTCATCGACAATCACGACATCGCCAACGACGCGTTCCACAACCGCGTCGAAAAGGCGTGGGGAACGCGGCGCGTGAATGCGGCGCTCGCGTTGATTTTCACGCTCGACGGCGTGCCGTTCCTGTACAACGGCCAGGAGGTCGCCGACACGGCCCGGCACAGCATTTTCGGACGGCTGCCGATCGACTGGGCGGCCGGCGAGACGCCGGCGGGAAAAGCGCGGTTCGCGTTCTGCCAGAAGCTCTGTGCGATGCGCCATGCCGAGCGGGCCCTGACGCACGGCGAGGTCGTCTGGCTCGACAACGACCGGCCCGAGGCGGTCGCCTCGTTCGTCCGTCGCACGACCGGCGAGGAGCTCCTGTCGGTCGTCAGCCTGTCGAAGGACCCCGTCGAGGTGCGCATTGCGCTACAGGATTCGGCCTCGTGGTCGTACGATACCCTGATCGCCGACGGAGCGACGGTCGAGCCCGACGACGGCAGCGCCGTGCTGAGCCTGGAAGGATTCGGCTACCTGGCAGCCAAGCGGAGGTAGCGCGGGGCTTTACCCGGCGACACGCAACAGCCTGCGCGGTGGCGCAGCCCAGCCGTCGCGGCCGTGCAGCGCGGACCCGATGCCCGCGTTGCCCCGGTGTCGCACGGTCGACTAGCGCGGCCCGTTGACTCGCACCGACGGGTCGAAGCGAGGACGGACGTCGGGCAACTCATCGCGGTCGTTCGGATGCCACAAGGGCAGGCCCGAGGCGACCCGCTTGGCAAGAACTTCGAGCTTTGCCTTGGTGCCGGGCATGGCCTCGGTCCAGTCGAATTCGTCGCTTGGGACTTCGAGCGGCTCGAAGTCCCACTGTCCCATCTTGATCGCTTCGAGCACGGATTTGGGCACCGCGATCCTCCTCATTGCATGCGCCAGGCAGTCCCCCCCCGTCCGTGAGGCCGTCCCTCTCCCTGATTCGATAGTATTCTGAATGTTAGCCGATTTGTCAAGTATTTCGGGAAAAACCCTTCTGGGCCGTCGGGTCGCGAAAGCGGTCGCGATCGGCACCTTCCCGGGCCTTTCCGCCGTCGGAACGGCGGGCCGGGGTTGATTTTCCGGCCCAAATGGTTTCTTCTTACGAGACTCGGCAGGTCGGTTTCGCTCTGCCCCCGACATTCTTTCCGAACGTGCTCCTCGTCCTCTTCTCGAACCGTCTTCCCCCCTGCTCCGCCGCGTGTCGTACACCAGCATCACCACGGACCAGCAACTCGAAACGTTTTGCCGGCGCCTCATCGGTCGCCCCCGGCTCGCCTTCGACACCGAGTTCGTGTCGGAGCGGTCGTATCGGCCCGTCTTGTGCCTGGTTCAGGTCGCCTTGGACGACGAGCTCGCGCTGGTCGATCCGATGACCATCCACGACATGACGCCGTTCTGGCGGGCGCTGGCCGAGCCGGGCCACGAGACGATCGTCCACGCCGGGCGGGGCGAGCTGGAATTCAGCCTTCGGGCGACCGGCCGGCGACCGGCGCGACTGTTCGACGTGCAGATCGCCGCGGGCCTGGCGGGGTTCGAGTATCCCGCGGGATTTCGCAACCTGCTGTCGCGGGTCTTGGGCCGCGCGTCGGCGAAGGCCGAGACGCGAACCGACTGGCGGCGGCGGCCCCTCTCCGAGCGGCAGATCGAGTATGCTCTGGACGACGTCCGCCATCTGTTTGCCCTGCGCGACGCCCTCGGCGCAAGGCTCGACGCGCTGGAGAGACGCGGCTGGCTCGACGAGGAGATGGACGAGTGGCAGCGCGAGATCGAACGGTCTTTCGCCCAAGAGCGATGGCAGCGGGTCTCGGGCGGCTCGGGCCTCGACCGGCAGAGCCTGGCCGTCGTTCGCGAGCTGTGGCGATGGCGGGAGTCGGAGGCCGAGCGGCGCGACTGCCCGCCCCGCCGCGTTTTGCGCGACGACCTGATCGTCGAGCTCGCCAAGCGCAAGACCGCCGACGTCAAGCGGATTCGCGCGGTCCGCGGGCTCGAACGGGGCGACCTGAAACCGCGCCTGCCGAAGATCGCCCGCGCGATCGAGCGGGCCCTGGCGCTGCCCGAGGACAAGTGGCCCGCCGGGGCGTGGCGCGAACCCCAGCCGCAACTGACCATCCTGGGACAGGTTCTCTTCGCGGCCTTGGGCAGCATCTGCCGCCAAATCGAGATTTCGCCGGGCCTGCTCGGCACGCCCAGCGACGTTCGCGAGTTGATCGCCTACCGCACGGGACTGGCCAACTCCGACCAACCGCCCCGCCTGGCCCGGGGCTGGCGCGCCGAGGTCGTCGGGCACACGTTCGACGAGTTGCTGGCCGGCAAGAAGTCGATCCGCATTACCGACCCGCTTTCCGAGCATCCTCTCGCGTTCGAGTCGGTGGATCGATAGGCGCGCTGGATTCGCGTTTCCCGAACAAGCGAGCGTGGTTTACTCCTTCCGCTTGTGGTTGTGCGCGGCGGTCGCCCGGCGATAGAATCATCCGGCTGGGGGATCCACCACGACGGCGCGCCCCGAGAATCGGAGGCCCGCCGGACTTGGGGTAAGCCGAGGGGCCCGAACCGCCGACCGCCGCATCCGGAGCCGATCCATGCCCAAACCAATCGCAATCGCTCTGTGCATCACGGTGCTCGTTACGACCGCGGCGCGCGCGGAGTTCAAGGTGGGAAGCGCAATGCGCGTCATCACGCCCGACCCGCTCCTGCCGATTTCCGGCGGGTTGGGCCCTACCTCGCCCGCTCGCGAGAAGCGGGGCGACCTGACCGCCCGGGCCGTGGTCTTCGAGCGTGACCGGGTGCGCGTGGCCGTGGTCGGCGTCGACGTGCTGGGGTTTCCCTCGGTGCTTTGCGATCGAGCCCGGGCCCTGGTGCCCCGCATTCCGGGCGAGAACGTGCTCATTGCGTCGACCCACACGCACAGCGCGCCCGACTGCTACGCCTTTCCCGACGGGCGCGGCGGCCACACGGGCGACCTCGACTACATGAACCACGTGTGCCACGAGATCGCCGAGGCGGTGAACGAGGCGCTCGACGGCCTGCGCCCGGCGCACATTCGCGTGGCCACGGGCGAAGTCGAGGGCAAGGTGGCCTACAACTACTACGCGCCCGACCTCTACGACCGCCGCGCGAGCGTGATCCAGGCCGTGACGCCAACGGGCGAGACGATCGCCACGCTGGTCAACTACGCGGTCCATCCCGAGGTGCTGGGCCCCGGCGCCGGCATCCTCAGCCCCGATCTGGCCGGTCCCTTGTGCGAGCGAATCGAGGCGACCGTCGGAGGCCGGGCCGTGTTCATCAACGGCGCCCTGGGCGGCATGGTGACGGCCGACAACCGCGACCTCGATCGCCCCAGCGACGGCCTCCGCGCCCGCTGGCACGACGAGCGAACCTGGGACGAATGCCTTCGCATCGGGCACACCCTGGCCGACGAGGCCTTGCGGATCATCGCCGACGCTCCCGCGCAGCACGACCCGGCCCTGCTCTGCGAGGCCGTCGACGTGACGTTTCCGGTCGAGTCCGACCTGATCTGGGCGGTCGTCGTCCATTCGCCGCTCAAGTACCCGCACAACGACGACCGTAGCGTGACCACGCGCGTCAACCTGGTCAACGTCGGGAACGCCCAGATCCTCACGATCCCGGGCGAGGCCTTGCCGAACATCGGCTTCTACCTGAAGCGCAAGATGCGAGGCGAGCACAACCTGCTGTTCGGGCTGACGAACGACGCCTTCGGATACATCCTGACCGAGGTCGATTTCGACAGCTTCCCGCGCTACGAGTACATCTCGCGGACCTCGCTGGGCGAAAGGACGGGATCGATCTTCATCCGAGAGGCTCTCCAGTTGGTGGAGCGGTGCCCGCCGGCGAAGCCGTAGCCCATGCGATCGGCGTCCGCTTACCGCCGGCCTTGTTTACGGCTGCCACCGCACCAAGGCAACCTCGTACACGTCGACGCGCGGCACGCGAAAGCCGACCACGTCGCCGTGCTGCTCGAAGGGCACGTCGAGCGCGTCGGGGCGGCCGGGAGCGGCCAGGCAGACCCCGACGGCCTCGCGCCCCTGCGGGAGGCGAACGCGCACGTCGACGTTTTGGACCGCGCCCTCCGACCGGTAGTTGACCAGGTGAACCAGCCGGCGGGCAGGCTGCTCGATCAGCTCGGCGCAAAGCCCGATTTCGTCGACGCCGGCGACCTCGAGCGAGAACGTCCGGCCGCACGCGCGGCGGATCGCCTCCAGGGAGTCTGCGGAAGCGTCGGCGTCGACGACTCGATCGGCGGGCAACTCGCCGAGGCCCGGCTCGCGGCGCGGACGCATCCACTCGTCGTGCGTGGCGGCCGGACCGAACGCGCACAGGCGCCCGCCCTCGGCCACGTAGCGGCGGATCTGCGCGATCTGGCGATCGGAGAGGGCCGCGCAGCCGGGCAGTGCCAGCACGGCATAGCGCCCCAGGTCATCCAGGTTCCGCTCGCCGACGATCTGGAACGGCACGCGGTTCTCGATCAGCGCCTGCTCGACGCGGTCGGCGAGCAGGGCCGTCGCGGCATCGCCGAAGACCTGCGAGGGGAAGCTCCGCAACACGGCCACGTCGGCCACGACCCGGCCTTCGCGAAACAGGTCGCGCCGCTCTTTGTAGAAGCGGATCATCGGCATCGACTCGGGCAGCACGCCCTCGGGCGTGTAGGGGCGCCGGCGCACGATGCCGTATTCGAAGAAGCACACGCAGCCCAGGCAATCGAGGTTGAACGCCATCGACTCGGCCAGCTCCAGCGGCGTGCCGCTCTTCGTGAAGACCATGTTGTCCAGCAGACGCCCCACTTTGTACGAACGGATTCGCGTGCGCAGCTCGCCGTTCTTGATGCCGCAAGGATCGGGCCCGCGGGCTTCGTCCCAAAAGGCTTCGCCGAACCGGACCAGCCGGAAATGATCCCTGGGCGGACGGATGCGCTCGAGGACGCCGTGCGGGTTGCACTCCATGAGCACGTCGCCGCGCAGCGAGCGCGCGAACTCGCAGCGCCGGCGATACGACTCGGCCAGGAACTCGCACGTGAAGTCGATCCACGCGCGGCCGAGCAGGTCGTCGGGCGGACCCGCGGGCGCCGGCGCCACCGTCTCGAGGTCGGCCGCGCCCATCGCCGCAAGCTCCTCCCGCGAGAATGTCCTGCCCAGGTACTCGCGGAACAGGCGCGCCGAGCAAGCCTCGGTGCCCGGCGGGCGCAGGTAGTTGTCCAGGTGGATCAAATCGGCCTTGACCTCGGTGATGGCGAACCGAAGCACGTCGCGGTAGTACTCGTGCGCGTCGGGGTGCAGCCGGTTGTAGAGGTATCGGAAGGGCTGGCCGCGGCTGTAGAGCAACGGCTGCCCGTCCGGACCGCGAATGAGCCAGTCGGTGGCCTCGGGCTTCTCCCGGAAGAAGAGTTCCCAGAGCAGCGTCTCGCTGTCGGCGTACACGCCCACGTGCAGCCCGGCCTTGCGGCAGCGCTGGGCCCACTCGACCACGTCCTCCATGTTCTCGCGCTCGGCGACCATGCCGGCGCCCTTGTACGCGGGGATCATCACGAAGTTGACGCCCAGGCGCTTGAGGCGATCGATCATCTCGTCGCTTCGCTCGCGGCGCCACGCCTCGGCCTGCTGGGGCGTGGGCCGGTAGTCGCGCCCGTCGTTCGGGGCTTCCCACTCGGGCGGCGTGTCGCCGCGACGGCCCCGGCGCACGCGAAAGAGCATCTGCTCCCAACTGCCGGCCATCACCAGCCCCTCGCGCCGGAGCCATTCGGGACGCTCGTCGCGCGGGAGGTTTGCCACCGCCGGATACTCGGCGGCGGGCGCGGCCGTGCAAGCCAACAAGGCCAGCAGGAAGAACGCGCGTCGTGTCGACATGAGATTGCTCCGTCCGGGAACCAGGTGACGCCCGATGTCGGTTACGGTACACGTTAACGTAACTGCCGCCGTCGGCATGCTCAAGCGCCCCGGGCGCCCGATTGGCCCAAGGTGTTTGACAGGGGGCGCGGGGACGGGCTATCTTCGGGCATGTTACGATCGGCCGTGGACCTTCAGCTCTGACGAAAGGCTCGACCCATGAATGACTCCCCTCGGACGTTCGGCGCGAAAGGGCGCTTTCTCGCGATCGGGGTCGCGGCGGCGATCGGGCTCGCGACCAGCAGCCCGGCCGCCGAGCCGCAGCTTCGCGGCATCTGGATGCACGCGAATTTCATCCGCACTCCGGCCGAGGCCGACGCCTGCGTCGAGAGGCTCGAACGGGCGAACTTCAACGCCGCGTTTCTGCTGGTGTGGTACTGGGGCGGGCAGGCGGCGTTTCGTACCCCGCATTGCCCGATGCTCGAAGGAGTCGAGCCCGGCTACGACCCGCTGGGCTACCTGGTCAAGGAGTGCCGCCGGCGCGGGATCGAGGTCCACGCCTGGTTCGTCAACGGCGCCTACGGGCACCCCGAGCCGCTCCACCTGCTCGACCGGCATCCCGACTGGCTGGTCGACGGCAGCGGGCAGTCCGACCGGCTGTGGTACGACCTGGGCAAGCCCGAGGTGCGCGCGTTCCAGAGCGATCTGATGATCGAGGCGCTCACGCGTTACGATCTCGACGGCGTGCACTTCGATTACATCCGCTACGACGGATCGGCGGTGTGCTACTGCGCGCACTGCCAAACGGAGTTCGCCTCGCGCTACGGATGCGAACCCTTCGAACGGGTCGAGCGCCCGTCGTTTCCCGTCGCGGCCGCGATTGCCGGCAATCCCGTGGCCGGGCCCACGACGGCCGAGGTGTTGGCGCAATTCTCCGACGGCACGCCCGCCGTGGCGACGAACGCGTTGGGCAAGGGCAAGGTGCTGCTGCTCAACTGGCACGCGGTGCGTCCGCCGCTTGCGCCCGTCGTCGAAACTCTGAAGCGGGTGCTCGGCCGGTGGAACGCCCCGCGCGACAAGGTCTTCGTCATGGACACCGAGCCCAACCGCCGGCGCTACGGCGACAAGGGCACGACCGAGGCCGCCCGAGCGTTGCGCGATCTTGGCTATCGTGCCGCCGTCACTCCCGAAAACCGGCTGGCGGAGCTTCCCGCCGGCTCGCTGGTCGTGCTGGGCGACGTCTACCTGATTCCCGACGATTTCGCCCAAGCGCTGGAGCAGTACGTGCGGGAGGGGGGCTTGTTGCTGGTCATGGACGGCCCGATTCTGTCCATCCGCAACGCCTCGATCCAGCGCGTGCTGGGGATGAGCCGGCCGGCGAAGTACCTCAACCGGCTCGAGGTGATCGCGCCGGCCCGGCCCAGCGAGTTTCTCGTGTGCGAAGACGTCGAGATCGATCTCGCGCAGCTTCAGCGGAAGCGCGACAAATGGGCCGAATACCGCAAGGCGGGAGTGACCGAGCTGGTGCGCGACGTGTACCGGCGCGCCAAGCAGGCCAGGCCCGACGCCCTGGTGACGGCGGCCGTGTTCGCGGGGCTGGGCTCGGCCGAGAACGTCTACCAGGACTGGCCCGGGTGGATCCGCGAGGGAATCGTCGACTACGTGATCCCCATGGCCTATACGACGAAGGACGACGTTCTGGCCAAGCAGCTCGAGGAGTGGATTTCGGTCGATCCGCAACTCGAACGCATCGTGCCCGGACTCGGCATCTTCGTGAAGCGCGAGCAGGGCGGTTCTTACGCCCCGCGCGACGTCGAGGCGATCTTCTCCCAGTACGGCATGTGCATGGATCGAGGAGCCCGAGGCACCTGCTTCTACTCGCTCGACGGCACGGCCGCCGACCCGGTGCTGCTGCTCGGCGAGCCGCTCATCCGGGCGTTGCGTGAGGGGCCGTTCGCGGGCAAAGTACCGGCGTACCGCGCCGGACCGTCCCAAACGAGGTGAGAATCATGACCCCAAACCAACGCATTGTCGTCCGTCGCATCGTGTTCGTCGCAATGACCGCGTGGGCGTCCGCCGCGTCGGCGGCCGAAACGACCATCGTGGTCGACAGCGGCCCGTTCCCTTCCGTCGAGGAGGCCGCGAACGCCGAGGAAGGCGTCGACTGGCTCGACGCCGATCGCTCCGACGACACGGCCTGCACCGAGTGCTTTGCCGCCCTGGAACTGCAGCGATCCCTGCGCAGGGCGTCGGGGCGCAACGACGATTTCCTTCTGGCCGACGACGGCGACGCGCCCTCGTCCGGCGATCTGATCGTGGTGGGGCGGCCCGCCGTCGCGGGCGCCCGGGGCGCGGTCGGTGCGCTGGGCGTGACCGAGGTCGAACTGGCCGCGTTGGGACGGGAAGGTTATCGCATCCGAAGCGCCGTGGTCGACGGGCGCCGCTTGACGCTCGTGGCCGGAGGCGATCGAGTGGGAACGCTCTACGGGGTCTACGGCCTGCTCTACCGCCTCGGGTGGCGCTGGTTCGCGCCGGGCGATCTGCACGAGGAGCCGCCCGAGGACGCTACGATCGGCGACCTCGACGTGACCGAGCGTCCGAGCTTCGCGAGCCGCGGCTTTCTGGCCTGGGAAGACCGCGGCGACGAGGCGTTCCTGCGGTGGATGGCCCGGAACCGCCTCGACTACTGGACCCTGGCCCAACAGCCGCACTCGCTGATGCACAAGCTGGGAATCCGCATGGTGTGTGGCCGGCACGATTCGGAGCACCTGTACCTCGGCCCGCACAGCGACTATCCCTACGACCATCCCCGCTTCGCCGGCGACGAGGGCAAGCCGCGCGATCCCTATCCGGTCAGTGGCGAGTTCCAGGGCGATGCCGACGGCGACGGCCGGCTCACCTACTTCGAGGCGCACCCGGAATGGTATCCGCTCGTGAAGGGCCGGCGCGTGCCGGGCATTCGCGACGAGCGCTTCGGCACGAACTTCTGCACGTCGAACCCGCACGCCGCGGCCGAGCTCGTCAAGAACTACGTGCAGGCCCTGGTCGACGGCCCGCTCGCGAACGCCGACGTGGTGCGCTTCTGGACGCTGGACGGGGGCAAGTGGTGCGAGTGCGAAGCCTGCCGGGCCCAGGGCACGCCCACCGACCGCTACCTGCTGCTGGTGCACCGCTTCTGCCGCGCGATCGACGAGGCGCGGGCCGAGGGACGCCTCCACCGGCCGCTCGATGTGACCTTCTTGACCTACGCCGACGTGGTCGATCCGCCCACGCGGCCCCTGCCCGAGGGATTTCCGCCCGACTACTGCATGGCGACCTTCTACCCGATCCGGCGATGCTATGTCCATCGCCTGGACGATCCCGCCTGCGCGGTCAACGACAAGTACCGCGGGCAACTGGCGGGATGGACGCGGGACCCCGATCGCCACTACCGCGGGCGCTTGGCGATCGGCGAATACTACAACGTCTCGGTGTTCAAGTGCCTGCCGATCTGCTTCATGCACACCATGGCCAACGACATTCCCTATTACCATCGGGCCGGCGCCCGGGCCTTCGACTACATGCACGTGACCACCTCGAACTGGGGCAGCAAGGCCCTGACCAACTATCAGATGGCCCGGCAGCTTTGGGACGTCGAGACCGACTGCGAAGCGCTGTGGCGCGACTACTTCGCGCGCCGGTACGGCCCGGCGGCCGGGGTCATGCGCCGATTCTACGAGTCGCTCGAACCGATGCTCTCGAACGCCAACGAGTTGAAGTACGGCCTGGCACGACGACTCAACCGCGGCGCCGAGGATTTGTTCCCCGACGCCCATCTGCGCTACGACCGCCGGCCGGGGGTCGAGTGCAGCGGTCCCACGCTGCTGGAGATGATCGAGCACGGGCGGCGCTGCCGGCAATTGCTGGCCGAGGCCCGGTCGAAGTCGCTGCCGCCGCGGGTCGAGGCGCGCATCGCCGAAGACGCGCGGTGCTTCGAATACGCCGAGCGGACCCTGGACTACTATCATGCCTGCGTGCGGGCGTTCCACGAGGCGCGGGCCGGCCGTCGCGAGACGGCCCGGCGGCACGACGCCGAGGCCCGGCGCCTGGCCGAATTGCTCCGCGAAGACCGCCTCTCCGCGCAGCACTCGTCGTCGCACGCCAACGCCGAGAACGCCCTGATCGCCTCGGGCGCCGCCGGCGCGTTGGAACGGCTGGCGGCACTGCTCGACGGGCAGTGAGAGCGGACCGAGCATCCGGTTCAATCGCTCGACGTCCGCCCCGGGGTTTGTTGCGTGGGGGGGCTGCTTGGAGCGGCGTGCCGCTCACGGGCCGCCGGGCACGATCGGCCCTCGCCAGACGCTGCCGCCGAAGGTGGTGACGTACATGCGCGCGTCGTCGGCCGGATCGAACACGACGCGCTGGACGTTCGCGAAGGGCAGGTCGTCAAACGCCTCCCACGTTCGGCCGCGGTCGCGGGAGAGCCAGAGCCCGGCGCCCGGTGCGCCTTCGGTCAGCGTCATGTAGATCCAGCCTTCGCGTTTCGGGTGGAAATAGCCGCCGAAGGTTTGCCGCCCCTCGCGGCCGATCCGCTCCCACGACCGGCCGCCGTTTTCGGTGCGGTACAGGCCGCCCGACCGGTCGTCGCGGCTCGAATCGCAGGTGCCCACGAGAACGACGTTGCCGTCGTCGGGGTGAACCGAAAAGTCCTTGGGATACAGCAACGGGCGCGAGGCGTTGATCTTCTCCCACGTCTCCGCCCCGTCGCGGGAGCGGTAGAGGCCGACCCCCTGGCTCATGAGCGGCTTGCCGGCGGCCGGGCGCTTTGCGCAGACCATGGCGAAGAGCGTGCCGTCGCCGTGGAGAAACACGCGCGAGACCCGCATGTTGTCGGGATGGCCCAGGCCGGCCTTCTTTTGCGACCACGTCTTGCCGTCGTCGGTCGACTTGTAGACGCCCTCCATGAACACCCCGGCATACAGGGTTCGAGAATCCTTCGGGGTGTTGGGGTCGAGCACGATCGAGGTGACGGGGCGGGGAGGCAGGCCCTCGGCCTCGGGTTTCCACGACGCGCCGAAGTCGCGCGAAATACACACGCCGCCGGGCCGGTTGTGGCCGTGGCGCTCGGAGATGATGTTGTCGTTGGGGATGTCGTGCACATCGGAGAACGCGCCCCACATCTTGCCCGGCACGCCGGGGTCAAAGGCGATCTCGTAGCAGGTGTTGCGCCAAGGGGCCCACGATCGCTTGTCCCACCAGATCCACGTGTTCCCGGCGTCGAGCGATCGGGCCATACCGATGTCGGTGTAGGCGATGTAGTGCCGGTTCGCCTCGAACGGATCGACGTAATAGTGCCAGGTCGTGGTGACGACCAGTCCGTTGCACACCCAGGCCGAGCCGGGGCCGGGCTTTTCGCCCGGGGCCGGATAGGTGTGGCCGTTGAACCAGGTGGCGCCGCCGTCGTGCGTCACGTACACGTCGCTTCGCACCAGCATCACCCGGTCGGGATCGGTGTTGCAGATGGCCACGCCGAACGGCGTGCCGCCGCCCTTGTAGCATTGCCCGGTCGACGCGGTGACGTAGTTGGAGGCCACGTTGTACCGCTCGAATCGCGGGTCTTCGAAGTAGGTGTCGCGCCAGGTGCGTCCCCCGTCGTCGCTGCGGTACACCGTGTCGTGATGGGGCGGATGGAACCCGGTGCTCGTGTTCCAGGCGTACACGGTCAGCGGCCTGGCGTCGGTCGTGCGCACCTGCCTGTATTGGACGATCGAGCCGTAGGCCCACCGGTCGGCCCTTTGGGTTTCGGTGTTGATGCCCCGGCCCATGGCCGGCTCCCAGGTTTCGCCGCGGTCGCGCGACCGGTAGATGCCGCCGCGGAACGTGCCGTTCTCCTCCCGGCTGGCCACGGTCGCATAGAGCATGCTCAGGTCGTCGCCGGTGCTGGAGCCTCCCGCGAACCCCTGGATCTCCTTCCACGGCAGGCCCGTGGTCTTTTCGACCCAGGTGCTTCCGCCGTCGTCCGATCGCCAGATCCCGCGATCGGTGGCGGCGAACAGGATCCGGCCGCGGCTCGTGGCGTCGAAGTGGAACCCGATCACGTCGCCGCCGGGCCCGTCGCACGGGGTCCACGTGCGGCCGGCGTCGCGCGACAGGGCACAGCGGCCGCTGCGCGTGCCGGCGAGCATGACGTCGGGGTTGGCGGGGTTGATGGCGATCTCGCCGAAAAGCCCCTCCCGGAGGTCGCCGATGGGGGCAAAGGTCTTGCCGCGGTCGCGGCTGATCCGCAGCCTTCCGCCCGACGAGGCGTAGATCACGTCGGCCTCGGCAGGATGGAACGCGGGCCGGCATCGCGTGTCGGATCGGAGTTGGGCCTGGTGGATCATGCGCCAGTTGCGTCCGCCGTCTTCCGAGACGTAGGCGGCGCTCATATCGCAATTCAGCATCATCAGGTCGGGATCGGCGGGCGAGATGGCCGGCGCGAACATGCCGCCCCCGCCCGACAGCCCGGCGGGCTCCCAGGCGATCGGCGGCGATCGCTCGGCGCGATCGGCCTCGGCGGCCTGCAGCAGGGCCGGCCGCCCGCAGCACGAGCCGACCAGCATGGCGATCCCGAGCCACTTGGCCGATGGCGGCAACATTTCCATCTCTCGCTCCCGTCCGTCATGAATTCGCCCGTGCCTTACGGCACGAGAAACTGGTAGTAACGCGCCATCCAGTAGGGCAGCAGGAAGAACGTGCCGTCGTCTTCGCGCAGGCCGTCGTGGCCGCCGTCGAGCTGGTAGGGGTCGCCGTTCCAGCGGATCAGGCGCCGCTCGCTGGGCGGCAGAACGACCGAGGCGACCGCCTGGTCGAACCGGCCGAGGAATTTCGCCCGGGGCACGTCGTTGCGCGTGCTGTTCCTCACGGTCCAACAGACCAGGTCGAGGGGGACGTCGCGAAGCGAGGCAACCGACTCGGCCAGGTCGAACGGGCCGTCGGCGGCCGAGCCGTAGATGAAGTTGAACAGGGCGCTTCGCTCGGGCCGCTCGGCCAGCCAGCTCCGCTCGAGGCTCATCCGGTAGATCTCCCGAAGCCGGGGATCCTTCTCGTACTGAAGGAGCGGATAGTAGGCCAGAAACGCCAGCTCGTCGTCGCTGTGATTGACCTCGGTCGGCGGGAACACGATCTTCTGCAGGATCGTGTTGATCGCGTAGCCGTGGTCGTCGATCAGCGCCATGTACTCGCGATGGTACTTCTCGTCGCCCGTCACGTGGTGCGCGACCTTGAGATGGCTGAGGATCTCCAGGGAGTTCAGTCCCCGCTCGAGGATCCACTTGGGATGATGATTGAGCTGATCGGGGGCCCACATGCCCCAGGTGGTCGGCTTATCGTTCGGCCCGAGCCAGAGGTAGCCGTCGCCGAGGATGCGATCCATGACGCGCGAGGCGACCTCCGCGATCCGCCGGCGGTAGGCTTCGTCGGCCACGAGGTCGTAGTAGACCGACCAGGCGAACACGTGTCCGTCGAGTTCGTCGCTGCTCGTGTCGCCCTTCCAGTCCCACCGCCCGTCGCGGCTGCGGTGCCACTCGCCGCCGTGCTGGGGGCCCTCGCCGGCCGGCATGTACGAGCGGGCGATGAAGCCGGGTAGATCGGTGATCGACTCGAGCAGCAGCAGGGCGTCGAGCGACTCGGTGGCGTTTCGCCTGGCCTCGTCGTCGCCAGTGGCCGCGTAGCGGAAGCTTTCGGCCGCCACGTACAGGGCGGTCCACAGCCCGTCGTTGTCGTCGGAAGGAAGCCGGAACGGCTCGACCTGCCCCGGGCTTTCGAGCCGGCTCGCCCGAACCAGACCCCGCCACACGTGCCGCTTGCGCAGCGCGGCGTGAAATCGCTCCGCCTTCCCTTCGAGGGTCATTTTTTCGGTCGCGATTCTTGCCGCGCCGCCCGCCGTGGCGACCCACACCGCGCCCTCGCCGTCGAAGGCGACGTCGTTGACCCGGTCGTCGGGCAGCCACCGCCGGCTGTGGTAGGCATGCCACCGTTTACCGGTCCAACGGGCCAGCCCTTGGACCGTGCCGATCCAAAGCCGGCCCTGGTGGTCGCGGCCGGCGACCGTGACCGGCTCCCAGGGCGGGCGCCGCGGCAGATCGTCGACCGTCGGCAACGGCGGCTCGGGCGACGGTTCGGTGCGGACCCATCGCTCTCGATCGAGCGCGGCGAACCCCTCGGGCGTCTTTGCGACGACACGGCCCGACCCGTCGACCCAGATGCGCTCGACCGCGTCGTCGGGCAGGCCATCGGCGGCGGTCCACTGCCGGACGACGACTTGCGCATAGGGCGCGTCGCGGACCTGGCGGAGCGGAGCTTCGTCGCCCGTCGCCATCGAGGCGGCGATCATCGCCACGATCGCGGCAGCAAGGGCGCGGGAAAGTCCGGTCGTCATGCGGAACTCCTTGATCTGGGTCGAGTTCGGTTTTTTGACGCCGCGGCGCCGTCGAGCGCTTGGCGGCGATACGGCCGGCTCTATTGTCGTGGACCGGGCCGGGTTGTCAATTCGCCGGCGCGGGCCAATGGACTCGGGAGTCTCGAGTCGGGTCTCGATCTGCCATGTATCGGCGCAACTCCTTTTCGAGCGGAGGCTTATGCTGCCCGGGGCGGCGGCAATTCGCCTTGTGGCATTGCGCCCCGCCCGGTACAATACGCCCCCCGATTGACTCGGAATGGGATTGGCCGATTGCGCCGGGAAGGAACCCTCATGTCGACGGAAGGGATGCCGCCAAGCGAGCCGTCATTCGTGGCCGGGCCGTTGCGATGGATGACGCGGGGGGTCGTGCGCTATCCCCTCGCGGTGCTCGTATTGGGCGTCGCCCTGACCGTGCTGGCCGTGGCAATCGCTTTCCACGGCATGGGATTTCGCACGAGCCGGCTCGACCTGCTCAATCCCGACAGCAGCTACAACCAGCTCTGGATCGAGTACATCGACGAGTTCGGCGACGCCGACGACGTGGTCGTGGTCGTCGAAGGCGGGAGCCGCGACCAGGTCGTGCCCGTGCTGCAGGAGATCTCCGACGCGCTGGCGCGCGAAGAGGATCTGTTTCGGGCGGTCCTCCACGAGGTGGATCTGTCGCGGATCCGCAGCAAAGGGCTGCACTATCTGGGCGAGTCGGAGCTTCTGGCGATCGAGCGGTTCCTCGATCGGGTCGAGCCCATCGTCCACGGCGACTGGGCCAGGCTCAAGTTGGGGAACGTCGTCGCCGGCATGTTCGCGAAGCTCGAGGCGAGTGCCGCCCGGGGGATGCTTCCCGACAACGAAGCGGTCCAGGCCGAGGCGGCGCGGTTTTCGCAAAGTCTCCTCGAAGCGCTCCAACCCGAGGGGCGCTACCAGTCGCCCTGGCCCGAGATGCCCTGCTCGATCGCCACGCTGAGCGAGTTGAGCTCGGAATACCTGCTGACCAGCCAGGGTCGAATGGGGCTCGTGCTGCTGCAACTGGTCGACGCCGACGGCAAAGGGCTGGCTCGGGGCAGTGAGGCCATCGACGCCCTGCGGCGCCTGATCGCCCGGTTCCAGGTGCGCCATCCCCAGGTGAAGATCGGGCTGACCGGGCTGCCGGTTATGGAGAACGACGAGATGCGCTCGAGCCAGGCGGCCATGACCAAGGCCAGCCTGCTCTCGTTGTTCGGCGTGGCCTGCCTGTTCATAGCCGGCTTCGGCGGATTGCGCCATCCCATGATGACCGTGACCGCCCTGTTGCTCGCCTTGGGTTGGTCGCTGGGATACATCACCCTGGCCGTCGGGCACCTGAACATCCTGAGCATCTCGTTCGGCGTGATCCTGATCGGGCTGGGGATCGACTTCGGCGTCCACTACGTGGCGCGCTATCTGCAGATCCGGGGCACGATCCACCGCAGCGACGAGGCCCTGGTCGAAACCGCCGGGGGCGTGGGACCGGGGATCATTACCGGGGCCGTCACCACCGCCATCGCCTTCTTGATGGCCGGGTTGACCGATTTCACGGGACTGGCCGAGTTGGGAGTCATCGCCGGGGGAGGAATCCTGCTCTGCTGCCTCGGCGCACTGACGCTTCTGCCCGCGATGATCCAGCTCTACGACGGGCCGCGCCCCCACGTGACCTTTCCCGCCCCGCTCGATTTGCACGGGTGGCTGGGGCCGTTGTTCGCTCGCCCCGTGCTGCTGCTGTTGGTCACCCTGCTGGGCACCGCCGTCATGGCAACGGGAATCGGCCGGCTCGAATACGACCACAATCTGCTCAATCTGCAACCTGCCGGGCTCGAAAGCGTCGAACTCGAACAACGCCTGTTGGACCAGAGCGATCAGAGCGTCTGGTTCGCCCTCTCGATCGCCGAGAGCCGCGAGGAGCTCCTCGCCCGCAAAGAGAGGTTCCTGCAGCTTCCCTCGGTTTCGCGAGTCGACGAGATCGCGTCGCTGTTTCCGGCCGACGACGGGCGCAAAGACTCGATCATCACGCGGATCCACCGGCGCCTCGCCGATCTGCCCGAGCGGCCGCCGCTGATCCCCAGCGACCGCCCCGACGAGTTGGGGCGGGTGCTCGGGCAGATGGAACGGCTGCTCGAGGGCGACCCGCGCACGTCGCGCATGCGCCGGCAGTGGGAGCAAGTTCGCATCGCGTTGCGGAACCTGCCCCTTTCCGAGTGCTACGCCCGCCTGGCCGCCTACCAGCACCGCATGGCGGGCGACCTGCTCAGCCGTCTCTACGCGTTGCGGGCGATGGCCAATCCCGAGCCGCCCCGACTGAGCGATCTTCCCCAGGGCCTCGTGAGCCGATTCGTGGGCAAGGACGGCAAGAAGTCACTCTTGCAGATTTACAGCAAGGGCGACATCTGGGACATGGCGGCCATGGAGAAGTTCGTCGCCGAGGTGCGAAGCGTCGATCCGCGGGCCACCGGAAACCCCTTGCAGACCTACGAAGCCTCGCGCCAGATGAAGCGAAGCTACGAGCAGGCGGCCTGGCTGGCCCTGGCGGCCATTCTCGTGGTCCTCTATTTCGACTTCCGCAGCCTGCGCTATACCCTGCTGGCGATGGTGCCCATGGGACTGGGCACCGTGCAGTTGCTCGGCATCCTCGGGCTGCTGGGCGTGCCGCTGAATCCCGCCAACATGATCGTCCTGCCGCTCATCCTGGGCATCGGCATCGACGACGGCGTCCACGTCATCCACGATTTCCGCCGCAAGGGCGGAAGGTACCGCATCAGCCCCTCGACGGCCAGTTCGGTGGTCATTACCTCGTTGACCACCATGGTCGGATTCGGCAGTCTGATGATCGCCAGCCATCGCGGGCTGCAAAGCCTCGGGCGGGTGCTGACGATCGGCGTGAGCTGTTGCCTGTTCACGTCGCTGGTGATGCTGCCCGCCCTGCTGGCGTGGATGACGCGCCATCGCGTCCAGACAACCGGCGACGAAGGCGGCCCGCCGACAACGGTCGTCCTGCCTCGATCTCGCCGGCGCGAGGGCGACGGATACCCCGGCACGAGCCCCCGGGCCGTGCCGGCCGATGCCGCGCGAAAGCTCGCCTGAACGGCGCCCCCGTGGAACCGCGCGCCGACCCGCAAGCCGGCGAGGCCGCGCGGACCCGCTTCGCGACGACGGTTCGACGCCCCGTTGGTCTGGCCCTCAGGGAACCTGGATCAGCGACTGCGTCTTGACGATCGCGTAATCGTCGGGAAACGTGTGGAATGCCTGGATCAGCAGGCTGCGGCGGCGGGTTTCCACGTGAATGTAGCTCAGCGCGCCCAGTGCGATCCGGCCGCTCGAGTCGAACTTGTGGAACAAGCCCTCCCGATCGCCGTCGTAGGCCAGCTCGTCTTGATACGTCCAGAAAACCTCGGGCTCGACCGACTCGAGCTGGAAGCTGACGTCGTAGGTAATCACCCCGCGATACACCGTTCGCTCGTTGCGGCTTCCTTTCAGGCGGTGCGACATCAGCCGGCGCCGCTGCGGCAGAGGAGGATGGGCCGACGTGACCACTTCGGTCAGCGTCAGGCTCGCGTAATGCCAGGTGATCACGTGCCCGGTGCCGGTGATCTCAATCTTCGCCGAATAATCGCCTCGATCGACCGATCGGGAGCGGTAGATCTCAAAGAGTTCCGGGTGCAGGGGACGTGCATACAGTCGAAAAACCAGCTCGGCAACTTTCGGTCGAACCGCGAGTCGGTCGATGGCCACGACGGAGACTCCTTCCGATTTTCGAATGACCCCTGGCGGGGAATGATGAGCAGCGTAGGATTCACGGGCTCATTATAAGCCTCCACGGCAAGAAGCACAAAGGCCGTTTTGCCGCAGGCAAATTCGATGCCGATTTCGGGGCTTGACAAGTCGTGCGGGCCTGTTCCACGGACCCGAGCCGTGCTAGCATAAGGCATGCGGGGCGGCCCGACAATCGGTGCGCGCTTCGACGGATCGCAACGAGCGAATACCCGACCGGCGCCCTCATCTGGACCTTCCCTCCCGGCCATGACCTCCATCTTGCTCGACGTTTACCAACGCCTGTTCGACGCCTTCGGCCCGCAGCACTGGTGGCCCGGCCAGACGCCTTTCGAAGTTCTCATCGGCGCCGTTCTCGTGCAGAATACCTCGTGGAAGAACGTCGAGAAGGCGATCGCCAATCTCCGCGAGGCCGACCTGCTCGATGCCCGCGCCCTGTACGGCGTGCCCGGCGAGGAGCTGGAGGAATTGATCCGCCCGGCCGGATACTACCGCGTCAAGGCCCGGCGCCTTCGCAACCTGTTGCGGTGGCTCGTCGAGCGGTATGACGGGTCCCTGGAGCAGATGTTCCAAACCGACCTGGCGACGCTGCGCGAAGACCTGCTGCGCGTCAACGGCGTAGGCCCCGAAACGGCCGACTCGATCTTGCTGTACGCGGGCGGGCTGCCCACGTTCGTCGTCGACACCTACACGCACCGCGTGCTCGCGCGCCACGGGTGGATCGAGTTCGAGGCCGACTACCACGCGATCCAGGAGTATTTCGAGAGCGGTCTGCAGCGCGACGCCGCGATGTATAATGAGTACCATGCGCTGCTGGTCCGGCTGGGCCATCTTCATTGCCGCAAGACGCCACGCTGCGAGGGCTGCCCGCTGGCCGCGTTGCTGCCCGAGGGCGGACCGCGCGAGCCCGATTTCTGAAGGGCCGGCCCATGAGCGACACGCCGCTGTTCGAAGCGGGCGAAAAGGCGAACCTCGAGCAGACGCAGCCCCTTGCCGCGCGCATGCGCCCCCGCTCGCTCGATGAGTTCGTCGGGCAGGAGCATTTCCTCGGCGAGGGCAAGCTGCTCCGCCGTTTGCTGCGGGCCGATCGCCTGGGATCGGTGATCTTCTACGGGCCGCCCGGTACGGGCAAGACGACCCTGGCCCGGCTCCTGGCCGGCGAGAGCCACAGCGCGTTTCGGCAACTTAGCGCGGTCGCCAGCGGCGTCAAGGAGTTGCGCGAAGTGCTCGTCGAAGCCCGCGACCGGCTGGCCGCGTCGGGCCGCAAGACCCTCCTGTTCATCGACGAGATCCACCGCTTCAACAAGGCCCAGCAAGACGTGCTCTTGCCCGAGGTCGAAGAGGGCGTGGCCATCCTCGTGGGCGCGACCACCGAAAATCCGTTCTTCACGATCAACAGTGCCCTGGTCAGCCGCAGCCGGGTTTTCCAGTTCGAGCCCCTTGCGGCCGACGAGATCAAGACGCTCCTCGGCCGGGCCCTACGCGACCGCGAGCGGGGGCTGGGCCGGTACGACGTGCGCATGCACGACGATGCCCTCGATTTCCTCGCCGAGGTGAGCGACGGCGATGCCCGGCGGGCCCTGTCGGCCCTCGAAGTCGGCGTGCTCTCGACCGGGGGGCCGACGGTCGACTTCACCCTCGAGCTGGCCCGCGAGTCGGTGCAGAAGAAGACCATTGCGTACGACCGCCACGGCGACGTGCACTACGACAGCATCAGCGCGCTGATCAAGAGCATTCGGGGCAGCGATCCCGACGCGGCGATCTATTGGCTGGCCCGGATGCTCGAGGGAGGCGAGGACGTGCGCTTTCTGGCCCGGCGCCTGGTCATCCTGGCGAGCGAAGACGTGGGCAACGCCGATCCCGCGGCGCTGGGGCTGGCCGTGGCGGCCGCCCAGGCCTGCGAACTGGTCGGCCTGCCCGAGTGCCAGTTGACCCTGGCCCAGGCGGTCACTTATCTTGCGTGCGCTCCCAAGTCCAACGCAGCGACCGTGGGCATGGACGAGGCCCGGCGCGACGTGCGCGAAGGCCGGATCGTGCCGGTTCCCGTCCACTTGCGCGATCGCCACTACGCGGGGGCGAAGCGTCTCGGGCACGGCGAGGGCTATCAGTACGCCCACGACAGCCCCGACGGCGTGGCCGCCCAGGAGTACCTCGGCATCGAACGCGAGTATTACCGACCGGTCGATCGCGGCTTCGAGCAGGAACTGCGGCGCCGGCTCGATGCGATCCGCCGCAAGCTCCGCGAAGCGAGAAGGGGCGGGGCGAAGCCGGAGTAATCCTGGCAGAAGCCGCAGTTTTCTCTCGCATCCCGATATGCGATCGCCCCAAAATGGTAAACGTCTCCGGGGGCGATCGGTTTTGCCCGGATTGGGGGGCGAATTCCACGGAACAATACCTGGAACAGAACGAAGTCGACGATGCCGGCGGGCGCGAAACCTTCACGGCCACCCGGACCTACGATACGCTCGACCTCTACGGCGAATTGCAGGCCTCGTGGGAGATCGTCGTAGTTTCGGGCGACTGAGACACGAAGCCGGTTCGCGCCGTCCAGGGCGCGGATGCGGATAGACCGGTCGATTGACGGTTGTGGTGCCGGCGACTTGCCCGTCGCCTCGTTCCCAATCGCGGGCTTGGAAACGCGTTTCCGCAAAGCTCTGCGTCGACTTGCCATCCACGGCGAAGGGAGTGAGGGCGTCTTCGCAGGTCCGCTGGCAGTGCGACAAATGCCGTTACGTCTTCACCGATTACCCCGACTTTCGTACTCCCCGATCAGCGCTACGCCGGCCGGCGCCGGCCTTCACTTCTCGGACATCGTACCGATCCGTCGTCGTAAGTCTAGTACGCCCGGCAGGATTCGAACCTGCAACCCTCGGTTCCGAAGACCGATGCGCTATCCAATTGCGCCACGGGCGCTTGTGGCAGGCGGGTAGGCGAGTCCAGATAAATTATCCTAGCCGCGACACGGGTTCCAGTAAACCAGGGCACACCACAGAGGGGGCGCGGATACACGGCCCCAAATGGTCAACTGTCGTCCTATTCATTGAAAATCAAGGACTTACGACAACCGACCTTGCGTTATCGGCTACGCCCGAAAGTCGTCTCCGGGTCGGCGACTCGACCCGCCGGGCGAGCAGTGGACTCAGAAGGGCAAATCCTCCCGACTGGCCGTCTCCATCAGGGCCTCAAAAGCCCCCGTGCCCTCTTGTGAGGTACCGGGCAGGTCCAGCAGACGGGACGGACGGCTTGGTGCTTCCGCATGCTGAACGAAGCGATGTGACGTCGGCGGTGCCATTGGCTTTTCTGGACCGTCCACACCCGCTGTCGAACGTGGAGCGAGCAAACCGAGCGCTGTACTCCGAGAAGGCTCAAATCTTCTTCTCGATGTATTCTTTCAAGGCGACCGCACTGTTCCGCTCCTCGTCGCTGGCAGCGTAGACGAACGTGACGTCGCCCTCGGTTGTGCGGTGTTTGAGCAACGTCAGCAGATCGCCTTTTTCTTCCAGTTCCGACCAGTAGCGTTTGCGGAACTCGTTCCATTTTTCCGGGTCGTGGCCGAACCACTTGCGCAGTTCCGTGCTGGGAGCGAGGTCCTTCAGCCAGAGGTCCATCGCTGCCTTTTCCTTGCTAAGGCCCCGCGGCCACAACCGCTCCACGAGCATGCGCAGCCCATCCCGGTTCGATGGCGTATCATAGGCACGCTTGAGGCGGATCATGCTCGGCTCCGTTCCAGATCGTCGCGCCGCGAGAGGCTCTCTTCGCCGTTCGCGTTTCTTGCCAAAGCGCATTGGCTGGTTCCGATGCTTGTACAGAGCCCATCGGAACGGTAGCCTGCTTGCAGCAGGAATTCAATTATCCTTCATCCTTCATCATTCTGAACAGCGGCAGGTAGCGGTAGTAGACTTCGAGCATCAGCAGGTTGAGGGAGGTCACGTAGATGCGGCCACCCACGTGGGCCCAGCGATCGGGGACGGGATCGTTGGGGTGCCAGCTGCCGGCTAGGGGGCCTTGCTGCACCTGGGTCTGGGTGAGCAAGGGGCGAAGGCTGCCGTTCCACGCCTCCCAGTGTTCGCCCTGCATCTGGAACATCACCTGGGTGGCGTAGTACCAGTAGTAGGCGTCGCGGACCGAGGGATCGCGCGGGTCGAGACGCGGCACGTTCCCGCCGAGGTGGTCCGCCCCGCGGACCAGGGCGGGTTGCGAGCGGTCCCAGCCCAGATACATGCGCATGAGCAGTCCCTCGGCGGTCATGGCCAGGTTGGGCAGCCGGCCCTCGCGCTGGCTGGGGTCGTCGGCGGCGTACGGGTTGTAGACGTAGCGGGCGCCGCCGTCGACCTGGGCCAGGTCGAGCCACTGGACGGCCCGCTGCATGACCGACGAGGGCACGTCGAGCTCGGCCATCTGGGCGCTCTTCAGGGCCATGACCATCCAGCCCGAGACCGACGTGTCGGATTCCTTGCGCCAGACGTCCTGGTCGTCGCGTTTGGTGTATCGCCATCCACCCCAGGTGGGATGCTGGGCCCGGCAGATGAAGTCGACGGCCTTTTGGGCGGGCTCGCGGAGCCGGGGGTCGCGGGTCATGCCGAAGGCCTCGCAGAGGGCGATCGAGCCGATCCCGTGGGCATAGATCCGGCCGGCCCGCTCGGCGTCGGTCGCGACGGTGAAGAGTTCTCCGCCGGGCTGCTGGTTGGCGACGAGCCAGTCGATGCCGCCGGCCACCACGGTGCGGTGGCGGTTGTCGAGATGGGTGTATCCCGCCCCGAGAAAGGCCAGCAGGGCCAGGCCGGTGGCGGCCGTGTCGGCCTGGGTCTGGCCCAGCGCGAAGGCGTCGCGGGCGCCTTGGCGCGCTTGGGGCAATTGGTCGAGGCTCCAACGGCCATCGGGGAACTGATACCGGACGAGGAAGTCGAGTCCGGCTTCGACGGCCCGCTCGCTCCCCTCGGTCGCCCCATACCGCCGGGCCGCTTCGGATCGGCGGGCGGGATCGCGTTGCTGGAACGCTTCGACCGGCAAGGCCACCGCGCCGCCAAGCGACGGGACGAGCCCTGCCCGCTTGGCGATCTCGGCCCTCGGAACGGCCGGCGCGGCGCCGGGCGATGCTCCGGCCCGCGCGCTTCGCGGGGCGATCGACGGGGTGAGGCTTGGGCGGGAATCGTGCCCGTCGAAGGTGCCGAGGGACGTGTCGCCGCGGCCGGGTTCAGCGCCCGAGGTGATGCGCCCCAGGGCGGCGTAGTCGCCCGGCTCGAGGGAGCTCGGCGCGGCGCCGGGCGATGGGGCGAGTCCGCCCGCGCCGGCGAACGGCGCGTCGTCGACGGGCGCGGCCGCGGCGGGCAGGAGGGGCCCGGCCGCGGCCTTGACCAGCGTGGCGGGGCGGTTCGGGCTCGTGCCGATCCTCCCCGGGCCCTCTTGCGAAGCAGGGGCACGCCGGGCGACGGCGACGGGCCGAGGACTCCCGTCGAGCGTCAGGGCCGTCGGAGCGCCGGCGGCCAGCGCGGCCTCGTGGGCGCCGGGCAGACCGACCGGCTGGCGATCGGGCCCGCTCAACAGGGCGTCGAAGGGCGTTCCCGCGGCGGCTCCGGCGCGCGGCGTGTCGCCAGCCGCCTGGGGCGCCTCGACCGAGGCGTCGGCTGAAAGGGCGCGGCCGAATCGCCGAGCGGGCATGGGCGATCCCCCGCCGGCGTCGGCCGGCACCGCGCTGGGGCGGCCCGACAGGTGGACCAGGGGCTCGGCCGCCATGCGGCCCGATGTGCCGGGCGGGGCCTCGGCGCCGGCGCCGGCCCGCCACACGGTCCGAGGGGGCGGGATGCCCGCGCTGCCCGCCCGATCGATGGGCGTGCCCTGCACGTCGGGCCTCAGGTCGCTCGGCCCGCCGCTGCCGAAAGCGGCCACGACCGAATCGGCCTCGACCGCCTCGACCGAGGGCGTCGTGGGAAGCGGGGCCCCGGTCGGCGAGCGCGCGATGCGCTCGGCGTGCGCCGTGGGATCGACCGAGGGTCGATGCCGGTCGCGCGCGTGGGTCTGGCCCAATCGGGCCTCGATTCGAACCGACCCGAGGGCGAACTCGGCCGCCCCGGCCGCCGCCGCGCTGCGCTGCCGCAAAGCCAAGTCCCTCGACCGCTCGACCGCCGCCATCTCGGAGGTCATCTCGATTCGGCTGGGCGTCGCGCCGCCGGGCGCCGCCGGGGCTTCGACGTTCTCGATCGGCGGCGCGGTCGAGGGCAGTTCAAGTCCGGACCGCGATCTGGCCAGCGCGTGGGCCCGCAGTTCGGCAGGCGACGCCTCGGGGCGATCGCGCGGCCGAGCCGGGCGGCTCGGCCGCGGCGACCAACGGGGCACTGCCGCGTCGACCGGCTCGTCGACTTCCTGTCGCTCGACGATCCCCGCCGCGGTTACTTCCCGAACGATGGCGGCCACCCGGGTGTCGAACTGCGAGGGCGCGTCGGCCGGAGGCGGCGCCTCGGGCGGAACGATCCTCGCATCGGGCCGCGCGCGGTGCATGGGGTCGTATCGGCTCAACTCGGTTTCGGGTAACGGTGTCTCGCCGAGGCGTTCGCGCTCCGTACGTCGAAGCTCCACCGGTTCCACCGGCTCGGGCAATCGGTCGCTTTCGGCGGGCTCCGCGAGCTCGGGGCGCTCGACCTCGTGCTCGACCGGCTCCATCTCGACCGGATCGACCTCCGATTGCTCGGGCGATTCGGTCTCGACCGGCTTCTCGAAGCTCTGGACTGACCGGGGCTGGTCGGGATGGTGCCAATCGTAGTCGGGGATCGTGATCCGCTCCTCGGGCCGGGCCAGACGCCGGTCGTCGATCCCTTCTTCGGCCAGAACCGCCAAGTACTGGGCGTGCAGATACATGACCAGCCAGAGATGCACGAGCAGGCTGATGAGAATGCAAAGCTGGACGCGACGCACCGCATGGGCCTGCAGCCAGGCGGCCGCCCACACGAGGATGCCCAGCAGCAGCACGACGAGCGCCAGTTGCACCGAGCCGTTGTGAAGCCAACGGCCGTCGGTCAGGCTGAACTCGCCCTGGGTCACGACGACCCCGGCGACGCACGCCGCCAGCACGAGGATGGCGACGTTGATCGGCCAGAACTGTTCGTCGAACTCGGGGCGCGACTCTGGGAACGTCGGTTCGGTCATGTCTGCCCTCATGCATCCATGATATGCGCCGGGTACCGCCAAGTCACGGGCCTGCGGGGTTTTGACAGCGTCCCCCAGGAGAAAGGGGGCCTGGCGCGCTTATTCTCACGCCGAGAGTACCACGATGCCTCCTTCTTGCCAATAAACGCGCCTGTCCGCCTTTCTGCGACACGTCCGATCCTACCGCGCCCCAGCGCCCGGATCATAAAGCAGGAACTTCGCCCGATGCGTCAGGAACTCGTCGAGCCCGGGCCGATAGATCGCCTCGATCTCGTCGACCGTCTTGCCCGCCATCACGGCGTCGAGCACCTGGCGGTTGCCCAGCAGGCGGTCGTAGGCAGGCGCCTTCCAGGCGTCGGGATACAGGAGCCGCAACTGCCGGGCGACCTCGAAGCCGGCTCGAAGGGGCTCGAACGCCGCCCGGTCGGTGATGGCGATGGTCACGCCCTCGCATCGCTCATCCTTGTAGACGCTGGCGTCGGGGGTAAAGGCCACGGCCCGAAACCGTACCCCGGGCAGATCGGCCCCGGAGAGCGCGCGCTCGAGGCGTTCGCCGTCGATCCAGGGGGCCCCGACGATCTCGAAGGGGACGTCGGTTCCCCGGCCCACCGAAAGGTTCGTCGTCTCGAGCAGCCCGATGCCTGGGTAGAGGATCGCCTCGGTCAGGCTTCGCATGTTGGGCGATGGGTTGACCCAGCGGAGGTTCGTCGCGTCGAACAAGTCGCCCCGGCTCCAGCCCTCGACGCGGATCACTTCGAGATCGAGGTCCAGTTGCCGATCGCTTTGGAACATTCCGGCCAGTTCGCCCACGGTCATGCCGTGGCGCACGGGAAGCCGCTGGTAGGCGGTGAACGATTCCCGGCCGGGATCGAGCATGGGACCGTCGACGTCGAGGCCGCCGATCGGGTTGGGCCGATCGAGCACGACGAATCGCAGGCCGTGGGCGGCCGCCTCCTCCATGGCGTAGCCCATCGTCGAGATGTACGTGTAGAACCGCGTGCCGATGTCCTGGATGTCGAACACGAGTGTGTCGATTCCCTCGAGCATCTCGGGCGTGGGGCGGCGGGTCTTGCCGTAGAGGCTGTAGATCGGCCGACCCGACTGCCGGTCGCGGCCGTCGGCGATGTTGCTCACGTCGAGCTTGCCTTCGAGGCCGTGTTCGGGGCTGAACAGGGCGACCAGCTCGACGTTCTCGGCGTCGTGGAGGCGCCGGAGCGTGTCGACCCCTCCCCGGTCGATTCCCGTGTGGTTGGTGATCAGCCCCACGCGGCGCCCGGCCAGTTGGCGGAAGCCGTCGCGCACGAGCACGTCGATGCCCGTGAGCACCTCGGGCAGTTGGCCGTCGGTGATCGCGCCGGCGGCGATCGTGCCGATCCGTCCGGCCAGCGGGTTGACCGCGCCTTTGCCGTCGGGATGAAGGCGATTGCTCAGGAAGATGACGAACAGATCGAGGCCGGGGTCGATCCACATGGCGGTGCCGGTGAATCCGCCGTGCCCGAACGCGCCAACCGAGAAGTTTTTGCCCCGGTTCGACGAGTAGCCGGTCTTGCTGTCCCAGCCCAGTGCGCGGAATCCGCGGGAGACGCGGTATCCCCGGGTCATGCGCTCGACCGTGGCCGGTTCGAGAACGCGCACGCCCCGGTATTGGCCGCCGCCGAGCATCATCTGGGCGTAAACGGCCAGGTCGTCGGCCGTCGAAAAGAGCCCGGCGTGGCCCGCGATGCCCCCGAGCTTATGGGAGCGCGGGTCGTGCACCTCGCCCCGCATCCATTGGCCGTCGCGCTTCTCGGTGGGAGCGGCGCGCCGGCGGAGCGGCTCGTCGGGCAAAAAGCCCGTCTCGGTCATCCCCAAGGGCCCGAAGACGTGGTCGCGCGAGAACTCGTGCAGGCTCTGTCCCGAGATCCGCTCGACCACGGCTCCGAGCGCGATGAAGCCCATGTCGGTGTAGATGAACTTCGAGCCGGGCTCGACGGTCGGCTTCAGGGCGAAGATCCGCTCCCATGCCTTGTCGATGCCGTCGGCGTAGTCGGCCAGCGCGTTGTCGGGGATGAGCCCGCCCTGGTGCGTCAAAAGCTGGAAGACCGTGATCGCCTCCTTGCCGTTCTGGGCGAACTCGGGGAGGAACTTCGCCGCGGGGTCGCGGAGGCGTAGCTTGCCGCGGTCGAAAAGGACCATCACGCTCGTGGCCGTGGCGACCGGCTTGGTCAGCGAGGCCATGTCGAAGACCGTGTCGGTGGTCATGGGCACGGCTTCGGGCTCGACCTGCTTGTTTCCGTAGGCTTTCCGAAAGACCACTTTGCCCCGCCGGCCGATCAGCACGACGCAGCCGGGCATCTTCTTCTCGGCCAGGGCCTCGGCGACGGCCTCGTCGATCGCCTCGAGCCGGGCCGCGTCCATGCCGGCCGACTGGGGCGAAGCGGTGGGGAGCTTGCCGGGAGCGGCCTCGATCGACGCCGCGCAACAGCACAGAAGCACAATGGCGAGAAGGGCGGTTCTTTCTCTCATGGCAGATCTCGATTCGTGGACGTTTCGTGGGCAAGGTTTGGGTCGGGCAGCAGCAGGCTCACCAGCGAGCCGATCCCAAAGGTATAGGCCGAGCCGTACAGCGCGAACCAGGGCCAGCTCAGCCTGGTGCAGAAGACGAAGGCGGTCATGACCGCGAGCCCGCCGACGAGGCCGGCCAGGGCACCGCGCTGCGTGGCCCGCCGGTTCAGCGTGCCCAGGAAGAACACGCCCAGGATGACGCCCGTCGTGAACCCGGCGATGGCCAGCACGCTTTCGACGACGCTGCCGGCCAGGAGCGGCCCGGCGGTTCCCACGCCGATCTGCATCAGGCCGAAGACGACGGTCAGGCCGCGGCTGACCCAGAGGAGATGCCCGGGCGAGGGTTTCTCGCGCCGCCAGGGCATGTAGAAGTCGTTGACCGCGGCGGCGGCCGACGAGTTGAGCGAACTCGAAAGGGTCGACATGGCCGCCGAGAAGACGGCCGCCACGATGATCCCCACCACGCCGACCGGCAGATAGGTCACGATGAACGACGGGAAGACCTCGTCGTTCTTGGCGAACGGCGCGCCGGGGGGAAACAGGTCGTAGAAGCAGGCCAATCCCACGCCGATCAGCAGGAACAGGGCGAACTGGGCGCAGACCACGAACCCGCTTGCGGCCAGCGCGCGGCCCGCCTCCCTCTGGCTCCGGGCGCTGAGATACCGCTGCACCATGAGTTGGTCGGTCCCGTGGGTGGCCAGGGCGATGAACGTGCCGCCCAGAAGGCCCGACCAGAGCGTGTAGGGGCGGGTCACGTCGAAGCGGAGGTCGAACAGCCGGAACTTGTCGTGCTCGGCGGCGTAGGCGGTCAGCCGGCTCCATCCTCGGGAGAGGCTGCCGAAAAGGTCGGAAAGCTCGGTGGTGCCGCTCCCCAGGTAGCCGAGGATTACCGCGAATGCCACGAAAGCGCCCAGGATGTACACCGTGAACTGAATGCAGTCGTTCCACACGACCGACTTCATTCCGCCGGCAAAGGTGTAGACGATCGTGGCCGCGCCGACCAGGGCGATGCAGACCCACAGATCGAGCCCCACGAGCTTCTCGAGCACGATGGCCGTCAGGTAGAGCCGCAGCCCGTCGGCCAGATTGCGCGTGACGAGGAACAGCAGCGAGGCGGTCTGTTTCGTGGCGCCGCCGAAACGGCGGTTGAGCACCTCGTACGACGTGAACAGCTCACCGCGGAAGTAATGCGGCAGAAACAGAAAGACGATCACAAACCGGGCCGCGATGTAGCCGATCGTCAGTTGCAGAAACAGCAGGTTCCCGTCCGTCGCGGCGAAGGCCACGCCGGGGATGCTCAGAAACGTGACCGTGCTCGTCTCGGTGGCGACGATCGACAACAGCACGCTCCACCAGGGCAGATCGCGCCCGCCGAGCAGGTACCCGGCCACGTCGCGCTGTCCGCGGCCCAGCCAGATCCCGAACGCCACCACGCCGGCCAGATAGGCCGCCAGAATGGTCGCATCGATTCCGCCGATCGCCACGTTCACGACTGGGACTCCCGGGCTGCGCAGGATAGAGTATTCTGACGGCTACCCCCTTGCTTCGCAACGGCCATGCTCACGAATCTCACGACGGAAAGTCGGACTCCCGCCTCCGAGGCGATCGACGACCTGTCGGCCCTCGAAATCGTCCGGTTGATGAACGCCGAAGACGCCAAGGTCGCCGAGGCGGCGGGGCGTTGGCCGCGGCGGCTCGGGCGGGAGCCGACCGCGCGAAATGACCGGCTCCAAAGGCCGTATCGTCCTACGGGCCCGAAGGCAGCACCAAATCCCAATACCGCACGGTCATCGGCCCGCCGTCCTCGAGGATCAGCGCGATCTTGTTGCCCCCGTCGCGCACGAGGCTTCGCGGGCACGCGAAGCATGCGTAGGCGCTCGGCTCGCCCATGCCCGACTCGTAGGGATGCTCCAGGGGCTTGGGGACGTGCCCGGTCGGTTCGAGGGTCGTGCCGTTCACCTTGACCATCCATCGGCACACCGACGTGTCCTCCGCGGTCATCAGGCGGAACACGCCGTCGTTGGTCTGGTGCTCGGTCGGCGCCATGTCGAGCTCGAAGGTGCGGGCGTCGCCCTTCTCGAAGCGGGCCGGCAGTTGCCCCGCCGACTTCGTGAACCAGTTCTCGGCCAGAAAGTACCACTGCGCCTGCCGGGCAAGCCACTCGGGATCGGCCAGGCGCTCGACGACGTGAAACGGCGGCTCGTGGAACGGGCCGCGCCCGGCCACGCCGTGCTCGCGGTAGTACACGAAATTGAACAGGCTCATGCCGTCGACGCCGCGGCGATACGCCACGTGGGCCGTGGTGTAATACTGCTCGTCGGTCGTCTGCAGGAACAGGAAGTTGTCGCCGCCCGTCGTCGTCAGGCGCGGGCCGGTCATCGTGCAATGACACATCTCGAGGTAAAGGGCCACGTCGGGCACGAGCCGGCGGATCCGGGCGGCGTCGTGGGCCTGGAACGTGAAGTACGAGGGCGACAGGTTCACCATCTCGACGCCCGCGTCGACCAGCGACGGCAGGTCGATGCCCACCTCGGCGTGCATCGCCGCCAGGCAGGGAACCCGGGCGCACAGCCAGCGGTGTCGGCCCGGCCGGGCCGTCCGGTCGAGCAGGGCCCGCACGTCGGCCGCGAACCGGGTGATGATCTCGGCGCGCTGGTCGAGGGGGACGTGGGGCTTGAAGAAACTGGGGAACCGCATGAAGTCGAGTTCGAAGCCGTCGAGGTCGTACCGCTCGCAAATCTCCTCGATGAAGGCAAACATGCGCCGGCGCACTTCGTCGACCGACCAATCGAGCCCCGATCCCACGGGCCCCAGCCGCCATTCGGGATGCTCGACGTAGAACCGGCTGATTGCGTGGATGCCCTGCCGGTTGCCCGGCGTCTCGGCATGATGGTGGTGATGGGTGTCGTTCAGCCGCATCGAGATGAACGGCGCCTGGCCCGCGGCCCGGCACGCGTCGATGAAATCGCGGAACGGATCGCCCCCGTCGAGAAGATACCGGTGCACGCCCGGGATGGGCAGCTTCGCCGGGTCGATGCCGAAGTGCTCGGCCCACCAGGCGTGATGCTCCTCGATCGTGTACCGTTCGCTCGGCCACCAGGGCACGGCGCCGTGCGCCGGCTGGAGCAGGTGGACGCTCGCGCCCTTCGCCTCGCGGACCGTGGCCCGCAAATGGTCGGGATGAAACGGCTCGCCCTTCTTGTGCCACGGGCTGACGATGCCCGTGTTCGTGAAGTCGTTGCTGTAGAGCACCGTGAACGGCGGCTTCCGGGGCCGCGCCGTCTGCTTCGCCAACTCGGGAACGATCGTTCCCGCGTAGGCGAGGTTCTGCCGGATCTCCTCGTCGGCCAGCGCCCGGTCATAAAGCCGGGCCAGCGCGACGGCGCCCTCCAGGCCGTTGGGTTGGCTGAGGGAGTTCGTCCCCACGGCGGGCAGGTTCACCAGGGCGTCGGGCGGCCGGTTGATGCGTCCCTCGTAAGTCGCGGCCCGGCCCGGCCGCGTCCGCGCCTGCTCTGCGCCATCGAGAAAGAACCGCACGCGTTTCCCGTCGAACGTGCCCAGGGCATGGTGCCATCCCTTGGCGATGCGCGTCTCCGACATGAGCGAATGCCAGCGCTCGTCGTCGCCGAAGATGCCGAACTCGAGAAACCCCAGGTAGCCGTCCTGCTGGGGCGGCTCGCCGCGAATCTGCAGGAACCACTGGCGCGAGTTGCCTTCCACGATCTCGGTCGCCTTGCGCACCTTCGGCGCGTGGGTGGTCACGATGAGCTGGAACGGCCCTCGCGTGCGGTCGACGCGAAACACCGCTTCGAGCGTCAGACGCCCGGGACGAATGGGCGCTTCGGCGACCACCGCGGCCTTACCGTCGAGTTCGATACGGGCAGGGCCGGTTTCGACCGCCACGCTCCCCACCAGCGATCCGTGGTTCTCCCGGCCGCTGTCGTCGATCCATCGGCGAGATTCCTCCGCGTCGTGTGACCGTTGCGCGTCCCAACTCAGCACGAGGCCGTTGCGGCTGGGGCCGTCGACTTGCCCCGCTCCTATCGCGGCTGCACTCATCCAGAACGCGGCGCAGGCCGTCAAAGCCGACATGGTGTTCCTCCCGGCAGCAGCTTGTGCTATCCCAGCTTCCAGGGCCTGCGATACTCGTAGTGCAGCAGCTCGTTCGCCTCGTCGTTGTTGGTGATCCGCTCGTTCGCGGCGTCCCACTCGAGCCTCGATCGGGTCGCCAGGGCGATGTTCGCCAGGTGGGCGAAGGTCGTCGAGCGATGGCCCGTCTCGAGGTCGCAGCGGCATGTCCGGCGCGATCCGACGCAGTCGAGGAAGTCGCGCGTGTGCTGGTCGGTCAGATCGCCGTCGATCCGCTCGCGCTTTTCGGCCTTCACGGGCGAGCGCGCCGTTTGAAACTGCCCGGGCCGGCTGGGCACGATCTCGTAGCCGTTGGCCTCGGCGCCCGTGTAGAGATTGGCCAGCGTGCCGCGGAACTCGATCTCGCCCTGCACCAGGGCGTCGCCGCCGCAGGCTTCGTACTGGCCGAAGACGACGAGCGAGCGCGAGGGCATCTCGAAGATCGCCTCCATGGTGTCGGGCACGGTGCGGTCGTCGTCGAGCGCGAAGCGCCCGCCGTGGGCCGAAATCGAGGCGGGGGCCAGATCGTCGAGGACCCAGCGGATCGCGTCGCAGTAGTGAACGCCCCAATTACCCATCTGCGACGAGTACGCCTCCCACCAGCGGAACTTGTAGGGATGGATGTTCGACTGGTACTCGCGCTCGGGCCGGGGGCCGAGCCACATGTCCCAGTCGAGCCCCTCGACGGGCCGGGCACGCGGCTCGCGCCCGATCCCGCCGGGATACATGTTGCTGACCCGATAGGCCCGGGCGACGCTGACCTTGCCGATCTTGCCCGACCGCACCAGATCGCGCACGTGCGCATAGAGTTTCGAGGACCGCCGGTGCAGGCCGACCTGGACGACGCGCCCGGTGCGCGCGGCGGCCTCGACCATCCTGCGGCCCTCGTGGATGGTAATCGAGAGCGGCTTTTCGACGTACACGTCCTTGCCCGCCTCCATGGCGGCGATCGCCTGGAGGGCGTGCCAGTGGTCGGGCGTGGCGATTACCACGGCGTCGACGTCGCGTTGATCCAGCAGCCGGCGGAAGTCGGTGTAGCGGCTCACGTCGGAGCCGAGGTCCTCGCCCATCGCGGGCACCCGGCCGCCCAACGCCTCGAGCAGGCCGGGGTCGACCTGGCTGCGATCGCGCGCGAGGTAGGGTTGGTACACGTCGCAGAGCGCGGCCACCTGCGCGTCTTCGTGCTTCATGAAGCTGTGCATCAGTTGGGTGCCGCGGTTGCCGACTCCGATGAACCCCAGGCGGACCCTGCCGTTGGCCCCCAGCACGGTTCGCGGCGCGGCGGCCAGTCCGAACGCCAGGGTCGTGGCGGCCCTCGACGATCGGCTCAAGAAGTCGCGGCGCGTGGACTCGTCGTGTTTCATCGTCTTCCCCTCACATTGGCTCGCCTGATGAAGGTCCAGGCACGCCATCCAGCCTACGACCGGGCCGGCCGGAATTCAACGGCTCCGTATCGCGAGAAGGTATGGGCGCCATCCGGCCGGATCCCCACGTTCTCGCCGCCAAAGGTGGTGTTCTGTGGGCGCCAAACTCAACACCACGGCGTTCTCTTTCCCCAACGGAGCGGTTTGTGGGTCCCACGGCGCTGTTTGTCCCCATCGGAACCTGGGAGAGGTGGTCTTCGAGGAAGGAAAGAAGCTCCCAACTCATGACTCTTCCTTTGCCAACTCGGCCTCAATCTCTTCGATGCTGGGCAAGCTCCCTTTCATCGCAACGGGCAGCGACTGCACGAGCCTGGTTTGCCATTCGGCCACGCCGATCGGCTTGACGATGTCTCGCAGGGCGTATTCGGCCGTGATTCGGTCGCGCGCCTTGCAGAGAATCAGACCGATCGCCGGCGCATCGTCGGCATGACGCATCTGCGAATCCACCGCCGAGAGATAGAAATTCATCTTGCCCGCATCCTCCGGCGAAAACTTCCGCATCTTCAGGTCGATGACCACAAAGCAGCGGAGTTTGAGATGATAGAAGAGCAGATCGATATAGAAATCGTCGCCGCCGACCGCCAGATGCACCTGCCGGCCGACGAAGGCGAAGCCCGCGCCGAGTTCGAGCAGGAATCGTTGGATATGATCGATCAGCCCTTGCTCGAGATCGCGCTCCACGGCGTCGTCGTGCAACGTGAGGAAGTCGAACAGATAGGGGTCCTTCAACGACTGCTGGGCCAGGTCCGATTGGGGGATCGGCAATCGGGCCTCGAAGTTGGTGACCGCCTTGCCCTGTCGGGCGAAAAGGCCGCTTTCGATCTGCACCGTCAGCACCGCCCGGCTCCAACCGTGTTCCAGCGATTTGGCCGCGTACCAGAGACGCTCTTCGCGATCGGAGAGCTTGAACAGCAAGACGATGTTATGTCCCCAAGGAATGTTTCCCAGGGGCGGCGGCGGTTCCGCTTGGGAATTGTCCGAAGCCCGCTTTCCGGCCGTTTTCGGCACGGCCCGTGCCGATTTCTTGCGCGTCGTCTTCTCGGCGGCCAATTTCGGCACAGCCCGTGCCGAAATCTCTGCCGTCGTGGCGTAGGCCAGGTAGAATGCCCGCATCCGCGAGACGTTGCTGGCCGAGAACCCGCCGATTCCGGGGAACGCCTTTTGAAGGTCGCGAGCCAAACGGTCGACGACGCTCTTGCCCCAGCCTTCTTTTTCCTGTTGCCGGGCGATCCGCCGCCCGATGTCCCAATAGAGCCGGATCAACTCCCGATTGACCCCGAGCATGGCCCGCGTTTGCGCCCGGCGAATCCGGACCGTCAGCGATTCGAGAAACGCCCCGTAATCGCCGGGCAGACCCAGGCCGGTCGGCGAAGGAACGTTTCTCTTGCGTGCCATCACGCGCCCCCTTTCGCCGGCCGCACCCGCATCTGGTCCGTCAACAGCTTCTGCATGAGTCCCTTCTTCTGCTTCTTGAGGGCTTCAAGTTCACGTCTGAAGAGGTCGATTTCACGGTCGGCGGCATTGAGTAGGGTCGTGGCGGTCCTCGACGATCGGCTCAAGAAGTCGCGGCGCGTGGGCTCGTCGTGTTTCATCGTCGTCCCCTCACATTGGCTCGCCTGATGAAGGTCCAGGCACGCCATCCAGCCTACGACCGGGCCGGCCGGAATTCAACGGCTCGGTATCGAGAGCGCCGCAAGGATCACTTCCCCCGAAATTCTCAGCAAGGGCGACCTTCCATCATAACGGCGCCTTTTCGAGGTCGGCGACTCGGCGTTCGAACGAACGACGGTCGCGCAGAGCGGCGCAAGCTACCACGATCACGACGAACAAGGCCAGCCACTGGAGAAGCAGCATCTCCAGATACCACTTGTACACAACATAGCCGCCTTGAGCAGGGACGGTCGCCGGAGCGTATCTCGTGTTAAACGCGAAGTGGTGGCCAGCATATCGTACCTCCAATCTGGTGTCCGGGGCTCTGCCGCAGTCGGTGGCCGGCCCCAATTTCCATCGCTCCATCTTGCGGGGCGGGAACAGGCCCATAAGACAGAACACGACGATCCCGAGGGCGACGACCTCTCGCTGCGCGCGACTGTTGATGAAGCGCCCGGCGCGTCGATGGGCCTCTTCTCGGCGAGGGTCGAAGGGATCCGACCCCAGCCGTTCGGCGATCGCATGCCTGCTCAAACTCGCCTGGAGCAGGTCGAGCACTCCGGACGCACTCAAGGAGTCGACGTACTTCGTGACAATGGAATCGAGATACTGCGGATCGGTGAGGCATCGCTCCAGCACGGCCTCTTCGGCGCCCTCGGCCGCGCCGACGTACGCCCGTACCGTACCGCGAAGGTAGTCGGTGTTCTCGCGGCCGCGCTCGATCGCGACCTCGCGAGCCAGAGGCCTGATCTGTTGCGACTCGCGTTTGGTTAGGAAGTATGGGTGAGGCACGATCTCTGCGCTCCCGTGTCTAACCGGTTCCGCCGGGCAACGCGTCGAGCGATCTCTCCGCGCCGCTTCCGCTGTCTCGGGCACGAATGCGGGCGCGTTGCGCCCTCCGCGCCTCGGGCGCGTCACGCCACCAGAGGGCCACAAGCACGGTGCCCAGCAGCAGGACGACCGCCTGGGAACGAGTGATTCCCAGTCGCCAGGGCCGCTCCAGACGGATCCACTCGGTCGCAAAACGATAGGCGCAGTAGGCCGCCAGATACAGGCGGAGCACCTGACCCGGCGGGGCCCACCTGCGGGGAAGCCACAGAGTGGCTCCGCTCGCAACCAGGTGGAAGCAACTCTCGTAGAGTTGAGTCGGGTGGCGTGCGATCCCGTCGCCGAAATCGACCGCCCAGGGAAGCGAAGTCGCCGCGCCGCGGCAGCAGCCGTTGACGAAGCAGCCCATTCGGGCGACGCCCAAAGCCAGTGCCAACGGCAAGGCGACGCTGTCGCGAGAGGCAGGGGGCATCATGGCGGCAACTCGCACTGCTTCCATCGCCAAGTAGCCCACGGCCAGCGCGGTCGTAAGCGTCGGTCCGTCGGCAATCCAGTCGGCACTGGCCAACACGACCGGCAGTCTCGCCCCCGACACGAACCCCACGGCCAAGGCCGCGGGCAGCACGAGTTGCCTCCGCCAGGACAATGCGGTAATCTCAACCGGTTTCGTTTGGACAAGCCAAGCCAAAGCGAACGCGCCGCTTGCCGCAGCCAGAAGGACCGCGTATGGATCCCACGGCGCAGTCATTGCCGCCTCCGGCCTCGTCAGACGGGAACCTTGAGAATCGAAACAACGAGAGAAACGGCTATCGCGAGTAGTAGGATGGTCACCATGAAAGTGGTGGCGGCTGCGCCGAAAGCCCCGGAGGCGACGCGAGCCCGCGCCGGCTTCCTCCGCAGCCAAAGCAGCAGGTCGCAGACCATCAGCAGCAGGAGCGCGAAGGCCATGCGCAACAGGGTGTCCGTGTCCAGTCCATCGTTCGAGGCGGGGCAGAACAAGGCCTGAGCGATGGCCATGAGCTCCGTGTGGTAGCGCTCCGCGAGCATCCCATCGTCCCGAAGGAGAAACACGTCGAGCAGGTGGTGCGCGCAGAAGCCCGGGAGTGCGGCGAGTTGAATGAGGTTCACCCTCGCTTCGGCAGCCGCGCTCTCCCCGTGGCACGTTTCCGCCCAGCGATCAAAGGACCAGGGTACGAACGGCGGGAGTTGGGACTCCGCGGTCGACATGGCCCATGCTCCTTGAAGCGATAGCCGACCCCTCCCTCGACGGAAGACGAAATCAGCTTGACCGCGAGGAGCGGGAAAGTCAAGATCCAAATCTAGCTCGCTACAAGCCGGCCCTCTGCTTGCGCTGCCACTCGAAGATCGAGGGCACGGCCGGCTCGGGCAACGGCGGATCGTCGGTCGCCGGAAGAAGCCGATTGCCGCGGGCCACCACGGGCTTTCCCCGGCCCGAGACGAGCTCCCCCGAGCCCCCGAACACCCGGTTGTCGATCAGCTCGATGCCGACGCAGTCGGGCGTGAGCAGGTTGACGGCCGGCTGCTTCGGGTCGGCCAAGGCGATGACGTTGCCGCGGATGACGTGGTCGAAGCTGGCCGTCTTGGCGAAGATGCCGGGGCCTTGCTCGACCACGAACCGGTTGTGGACGATGATCCAGCCCTCGTTCATTCCACCCATCCACAGGCCCGCCCGAGGCGAGCGGACTTGACAATGGTACACGACGTTGCGAGGGCCGTTGGGCCCGTGGGCCTGGTCTTCGGGGGGCGAGGCCCACATGCCGTAGCCGTAGCCGCCGTGGCCCCGCTTCGAGTCGATCACGCACTGCTCGAAGAGATTCTCATTGGTCCAGCCCGAGTGCCACTGTCCGTCGCTTTCGTGGAACGTGCTCTTGCGGATCACGTTGCCCGAGGCGGCCCACTGCACGCAGGGGGCGTGGCGCATCTTGTAGGTGGTGACGTTTTCCATGAGGCAATCGCAGGCGTGCTCCCAGCCGACGTAGGCCGTGCCGCCGCCCCCCTTGAACCAGGCGTCGTCGAAGATCGAATCGCGGATCTCGCACCACTTGGCCTCGACGGCGTAACAGGCGTGCCGGCCGGTCATCTTCACGGTCACGCCGCGGGCCCAGCACTCCCAGGCGTCGGACATCGCAATGCCCGAGATCCACAGGTTCTCGGTCTGCTCGAGCGACAGGTCTTCGACGCCGCAGCGGCGGATCACCTCGGTTTTCTGGACGTACGAGCCGTCGACCGTGGGGAACTCCAGGCGCAACGGCTGGTTCACGACGATCGCGTTGCCTTCGACGCGATCGATCACGAGCCGGTAGCGCCGGTAGGTGCCCCACGGGCAGGCGCACTGCACGAGTCGCTTCCAACGATCGGTGGCCGGGGCCTCGATCAGGATGCGATCGCCGGGGACCAGGCGCTCGGCCGATTCGAGCTCGATCCGCCGGCTGCCCCGCGGGGCGTCGGCCGCCAGCTTGACCCTGGGACCGACCGTGCCGCGTCCGGCGAACTGAATCGCGCCCAAGAGCCGAGGCCGTCGTTCGGGCCGGGGCGATGCTTCCTTCGAAAGGGTCACCTCCAGCGAGGTTTCCTTGCGGATGCCGCCGGGATACTCGGCAATGCCCAGCAACCGGTGTTTGCCCTCGCCCGCCTTGTCCAAGAGGCTCGCGCCCGACAGCGCGGTCGAGAAGGTGTTGCCCCAGTGGGTCGAGCGTTCCCGGCGCGTGACGCGACGGCCGTCGATGTGCACTTCGAGGGCCGCCAGGTCCTTGGGCACGGCGTGAAGTTGGAGCCACGTGTCGCGGTACACCCGGTCGCCGGGCTGCTGGCGAAAGAAGGCCGCGCCCTCGGGCGGAATCGCGTAGCGGAACCGCATGTGCGTGGCCTCGGCTCCCGATCCTCGGATCACGATGCCGTCCTGCGCGATCATCACGGGCCGGTCGAGCTCGTACGTGCCGGGGCCCAAACGGACCGCCCCGCCGCCGGTGCGGGCGAGGTGCTCGACCGCCGCCTCGATGGCCGGGGCGTCGTCGCGCCCGTCGTCGGGCCGAGCGCCGAACCGCTCGACGGGCACTTCACGCTCGATCCGGGGGATGCCGCCGGGAACGCCCGCATACGTCCAGTCGGGGTAGACCAATCCGTCGGGGCCCACGACGTCGGCCTCGGTCAGCCGGTCGGTCTCGTCGGGGCGGAGCTTGTACTGTCCGGGCCAGGGGGGCTTGGCCTCGTCGGCCGTTTCGGCGCCGCGGGCCGCTGCGCCCGGCCCGAACGCCAGAATCCCGATTGCGAGCACACACCACGGGAACAAGGCAAATCGGTCGTGTGACATGCCGTTGGCCTTATCTTGTGCAGGAGGGCGGGGGGATGGGGCCCTTACGAACGTCCACTACTCGGAATCGCGGCGGTCTCGGCCGCACCATGCGGGCAAGATGCCCGCGCTCCGCCGTATCGCACCATCGTGCGCGATGGTTGTGTACGGCGAAGGCCGAACGCCGTTCGTGCTCCACGCCCGGGCATCGTAGCCGCCGGCGCGTGGAATGTCCACCATTCGAGAAATCATCAAGGGCTATCGGCGCGGGCTCCCCGCGCTGGTCGGCGATCGGTAGAATTACGTCTCCCATCCAGCCCGTACATCCAGGGAGGCGATCATGACGCAAGAGCAACTCCGGCAGCAGCTCCGCGACTCGTTCAAGAACCGGGCCCTGATCTATTACCTGCTCTTCGACGAAATGCGCAAGGAGTTGGGAGCCGAGAGGGCCGCGGAGAT
>Ga0334901_1000733_pt1 | contig 41330 bp, 39 predicted proteins | sample GraSluR3_MG_3_FD_207216 | JGI IMG/M metagenome (GOLD analysis project Ga0334901, IMG submission 207216) | Sludge microbial communities from methane-producing bioreactor in Wageningen University, Netherlands - Granular Sludge_15_08-R3 | ecosystem: Engineered > Bioreactor > Anaerobic >...
ATCAACTTCGGTCGGAGCTGAGCTACATTCTGTGAACCATGAACAAGAAGAGCCGTGTGCGTAAATAGCGCACGCACGGTTCCGTGAGGGGACAGAAGATGTGAATCGCTGTCCTACTCGACTGATTTTGCCCCGTATTTAAACGAATAAACCAGTGTCTTGGCCGAGAATCAAAGTGGAGGTGCGAGACGCCTGCGGGATCAGGTGCCAGCGAGATCCCGCAGATTTCTGCTTGCCTGAGGAGGCTTGCGGTGCGCCCGCGGCAAGCGAGCAACCGAAGTGATGATTCAGCACCTTAAAGACACAAACCAATGCTAAAAAAGGAGCTTTCGCAAGTGTAAAGGAGCTTTCGCAAGTGTAAAGGAGCTTTCGCAAGTGTAAAGGAGCTTTCGCTAAATACGCATACGTCCTGTATGCAACGCGAAAGCCATCACATCCTGTGAAAGTACGTCCTGCATGCAACGCGAAAGCCATCACATCCTGTGAAAGTAAGGACCGGGCGCTTTTTGCCCGGTTTTTCTTACAAGAAAAGAAAGTATGTCGTTCTGCCTTGCTGGTATAATGATCAGCGTTATAAGATTCGGGTGTGCGATCAGGCAAGCGCCCAATCTGAGAAATAGACGGAAAAATTCCGCTTAAATTGAAAATGAATGGTAAAATCGCTTAAATAGACGGAGAAATTACCCTTATTGAATCGAAAAACGTAAAAATAGAGGTTTTTTCTCTGAATAAGCGGAAAAATTACCCTTATTTACAGGCAAAACTAGCGCCATGGTGCATATAACCGGAAAATCTCCGCTTATTTTACTCGTTACTTAATGAAGGACCGGGCGGTTTTTGCCTGGCTTTTCTTGCAACGTTAGCACCAGATGATGATTTTGTAGGGCGTGGTCTGTGCGGGGATACTTTTTGTCGAGGGACCATAAATCACAATTAAATTCCGATTGGCGGGATTGTGCGAAAAATACTGTCCATTTGTTAGTAAAATTTGTGTAAAAGGTGCCGGTGTCAAGATTAATTGTCCGTCACTGCTCAGAAGATGATCGTTGAAGAAATCGACTTTGACATTTTGATTCGGATCATCTTTAACGATGATGAGCGCTCGATACTGTGGAGGATAAATCAGTGGAACAGGTACGTTTCCGTCATAATAACCCGTGATCCTGTCGCCCACGGCTACTCGGACATGATCCACAAAGTAGGTCGTAGGCGATACGACAAAATTTACGGTACCGGAATGATTTTCTAGGGTAAATAGTTTGTAACAGCCCTGACCTTCTTCGCTTGGTCCGATCATAAAATCACTGATCATTGTGACCACGCCTTGAAAGGATTGCCAGTTAATGTTCATTTAAATCACCCGGATTCTCTGCAGATTTATTCAATCTACACTATGACAATGGCCCGAATCGGTGATTCGTAATTGAATGCTTGAGGGCATAAAAAACCGTGTTCAGATTTCTGAACACGGTTGGTCAGCCTGCTTGTCCTGTTAAGGATTCAGTATGTTTTCAATTTGATTTAATGTTTCTGTATTAAGTGCGACATCAGCCGCCTTAGCGTTATCCACGATTTGGTCGGGCCTGCTGGCGCCGACAACGACACTGGCAACGTTGTCTTGACGAAGAATCCAGGCGAGTGCCAACTGAGCCATGCTGATGCCAAGTTCGGCAGCGATTTTCTTAAGCTCAGCAACTTTATTCAAGTTATCTTCCGTCAAATACTCTCGGATACCGCCTTTGTTTTCAGCTGCCCGACTTCCGGATGGGAAATCGCTAATCGACGTATATTTTCCGGCCAGAACACCCTGAGCGAGCGGAGACCAGCATACTTGGCTGACTCCATGTGCCTGACTCGCGGGAATGACTTCTTTTTCAATTTCTCGTGCGAGCATATTGTACTTCGATTGATTGGCGACAAAATGATTGAGCAATTTCTGATCGGCAATCTGCGCGGCCTCGGTGATCTGAGCTGCGGTCCATTCGCTGACGCCGATATAGTTGACTTTGCCCTGGTGGATCAGGTCATCGAACGCGCGCAAGGTTTCTTCAATTGGTGTTTCGTTATCAAAGCGGTGGCAGTAGTACAGATCGATGTAATCGACATCCAGTCGTTTTAGACTGGCATTCGCTTGCTCCATGATATGCTTACGAGACAGACCGCGGTCATTCGGTCCGTCGCCCATTGGGAAGTAGACTTTTGTTGAGAGTACGATTGATTCGCGGGGAAAGGCTTTGATTGCTTTGCCAACCACTTTTTCCGCTTCTCCGCGCATATAGACATTTGCCGTATCAAAGAAATTAATGCCGAGATCATAAGCTTTTAGAATCGTATTCACTGCATTTTCGTTGGCGACATAGCCACCGTAAGTTAGCCAGCTGCCGAGACTGACGGTGCTGACCTTAAGACCTGTGTTGCCAAGACGACGATAGTTCATGGAAACCCTCCTCAAGCCATATTTAATTATCGTTGTGTGTATGCTGCAACGTATAGTTCTATGATAATCTTGCGCATTTGTAAGCGTCAAACAATAGGGGAACAAAAAGCTAGTATGTGCAACGATTGATTCGGATGTCCGTTTGGCAATAGCTCTGTTTTTCGGTTGCTATTTTAATTGGCCATGATATAATAAAAAACAACCTTAAACAGAAAGGATCTCGAAGATGATGAACCAGCTGAAGACGAAAGACTGGTATTATTATACTTTCTATTACTTTAGATAGTCGTTCGTACCCCTCTGTGTACGAACGAGTCATTCGTTTGTATCTAGAGTTGGGGAGCTAATAATACAGCACCAGCCGGATGCAGTAAGGCAGAAAACCCGACTGGTCAGAAAGCTTCAGCATTATCTTGAGATTTCTCGAAACCAGCCGGATCGCTATTGGCTGGTTTTTATTTTTCATTATAGATAAGGGATAGGAGAGGAAAAGATGGAGAACGCAAGGCATCTACGTTTGAAAAGTGTGTTGTACCTGAATTATTTGGTGCATGGAATGGGCTTAATCATCCTGACGCAGAACATGAGGGCATTGGCGGAGAGCTGGCAGACGCCGCTCGCGACGGTTTCCTATGTCGTTTCCGGCATCGGAATCGGACGTTTGCTTGCGTATTACATTTTAGGCACATTGTCTGACAAATACGGACGGAAAACATTCATTGCCTTTGGTATGATCAGCTACGCGGTTGCTCTTTTCGGCATGGCAGTGACCACTGATTTTAAGATTGCTTATTTACTAGCCATTCTCCTCGGAGTTGCTAACTCTGCACTGGATTCCGGAACTTACCCTACATTTCTTGAATTAAAGGGAGAAAACGGGTCAGCCAATATTCTGATTAAAGCAGCAATGTCGATTGGGGAATTCATCTTGCCGATCATGATTGCCTTTAATGAAAGCATTAATGGTTGGTACGGCATTATTTTTCTTTTCGTCGGAGCGATTGTTCTGATCAATCTGCTGATGCTGATTAAACTTCGATTCCCAGAACGAGTGTATCAGGAAAAAAGTCAGGCCTCACCGAATACGAGAGCAGTGAGAATTTCGCGGGCACGAATCGGCTTATTCATCATTCTCTCGTTATACGGATATTGTTCCATGGCGATGATGATTCTCTTTACGCAATGGATTACCTTATTCGGCGTTAGCGTTCTGCACATGAGCAATTTTTCCGCTCATTTTCTTTTGTCGCTCTACAGCATAGGATCAATCACGGGTGTACTGCTGATCTTTATTTTGCTCCACCGGATTACTGATGAAATGAAATTTGTAGCGATTTTGAATGGCCTTTCTTTTCTGATCCTGCTTGTGATTTGTTTCTCCGGCAATGCAATGCTCGTTACGCTTTGCTCGTTCTTTTTCGGTATGACAGCCGCAGGCGGTGTCATGCAGGTGGGCTTGAATATTTTCGGTAAGCTTTTCCCGGAGAAAAAAGGAAAGATAACAGGTATTTATTTTTCCTTTGGCAGTCTTGCTTCATTTACGATCCCAATTATTACCGGTATGCTCTCACAATACAGTTTTGCCGCCGTCATGCGTGCGGACGGCGTGATCGCACTGTTTTCTTTTGTCTTATGTATGATCGGTCATCGCCTCATGGACACAGCGGATAATCAGAAAGCAGTTCTGGTCCGATGATAACGATCGTTATTGACGGCTTAGGTCTGATCGGCGGATCGCTCGCGATGGGGATCAGAAAGCAATGGCCGAATGCTAAAATTTATGCCGTTGATACCAATCGGGCATCTCTTGAATTTGCCAAAGTACAAGGCATTATCGATGATGGCTGCGATACGTTAGAAGATATTACGAGGCAAGCAGATTTCATCATTCTTGCGACATCGGTCGATTTAATCCTCACGCATCTGAACGTATTGTCACAGCTTAAGTTAAAGAGAGGCGCTATCGTCACGGATGTCGGAAGTACAAAAAAGGAAATCATGGAGTATTCGGAACCGCTTATACATCAAGGAATATCATTTATCGGTGGGCATCCGATGGCAGGCTCGCAGCGAAGCGGCATCCATGCCGCACGTTCGGATCTGTTCCAGGAGGCAAATTATTTCCTGATTCCGCATGACGAGGATATAATGAGCGAGCAGGCCATGGGACAAATAAAAGAACTATTAAACGGATTGGGCGTCTGCTGGAAACAGTTATCAGCGGAAGCACATGATCGAATAGTCGGTCAGCTCAGCCATCTCCCGCATATTCTTGCGGCAGGTCTCGTTAATCGGACAAAGTGTGAAGCGGAGCAAATGCATTTCCCAATCCAGTATGCAAGCAGCGGATTTAAAAGCACGACGCGGATTGCCGCATCCGATCCACAGATGTGGACAGCCATTTTGCAAAGTAATTCGGACATACTGATTGAAGATATTGAGCGTTTTGAATCTTATCTTGATGAAATGAAAACGGCACTTCAAAAGGGTGATATGGAATACATCTGCCGCTATTTTCGTCAGGCGAAGGCGATACGAATAAACTTAGATCAAGATAAAACATATAATTCAGATCGTTTCAGGTGATAAAAAATGGTGGAAGCAATAGTGACCGGCTTTATGGGAAGCGGAAAAACGACGATAGGCAAATTGCTGGCAAATGGTGCGCATCGAAGGCATCTTGATCTGGATGATCTTATCGTGCAGCATGCATCAAAAACAATAAATCAGATCTTCGCCGAGCATGGGGAAGCCTATTTTAGAGTGCTGGAGACAGAACTCCTGTCGGCAGCTCTCGGTCAATCCGGCGTTTTATCAACGGGCGGCGGAACGATCGGAAATGAAAAAAATCAACAACTGCTCGGGAAAAACGAAGCTCCGGTGATTTACTTAAAAACCTCCTTTGAGTCGATTATCGAACGACTGAACGGCGATCAAACGCGTCCTCTTGTTCAAAAGGGTACCGAAGCATTAAAAGATCTCTATCAGCGCAGAAGACATGATTACGAACAATCGGCTGATTTGGTTGTTGTCACAGATGACAAGTCTCCGGAACAAATAGTGAATGAAATTCAACAAAGCATCAGGTTGTGAACCTCATACATGGTCTAGAAAGAAGCGAGAATCTCATTGTCTTGCTTCTTTTTTATACAATAGGTGATCATAAGAAATTTGCTGCGCGTGAGCTTGCTTTGTGTTCATCTCCCGTTCATCATCAGCAACTATCATCTTTTTTGAAGAAGAAGCGACAAAAGATCCGTCTGTGGGTTGAGAACATTCCCGTCGCGCGTTCATTATAAAAAATTTGGATTCCAATTATAGTAGGAAAAAGAGGAGGAATGAAAATGAACGTAAATAAAAATATGCGAGACAATAGCGAATGGGCCGTTGAGGCGCAAGGATTAGTGAAAAAGTTTGGCAGCAACTATGCTGTTGACGGCGTCAATCTTAATGTGAGGCCGGGAGCTATTTATGGTGTGCTCGGGCCGAATGGAGCAGGGAAAACCACAACAATTAAAATGCTTGCGACTTTATTGCGGCCAGATGCAGGATCAGCAAAAATATTCGGATACGATGTGGTCAAGGAACCACAGATTGTGCGTCAATTGATCGGAGTAACAGGACAGTATGCTTCAGTTGATGAATCGCTCACGGCGACCGAGAACTTGGTGATCTTCTCTCGGCTGCTCGGCTTAGGACGTGCAGAGGCAAAGCATAAATCAGCGGAATTGCTTGAAGAATTCGGCTTAACAGAAGCTGCAAAACGCCCGTTGAAAAATTTCTCGGGAGGCATGCGCCGCCGCCTCGATCTGGCGGCAAGCCTGATCGCCCAGCCGCCGCTCATTTTTTTGGATGAACCGACAACAGGACTGGATCCGCGGACGCGCAATCAAATGTGGGACACCATTCGCCGATTGGTCAAGACAGGTTCAACCGTGCTTTTGACAACGCAGTACTTGCAGGAAGCAGATGAACTGGCGGATCGGATCGCGGTCATTGATCGCGGGCGAGTCGTTGCGGAAGGTACAGCAGATGAGCTGAAAGCTTCAATCGGTCGCTCATCGCTGCAATTGAGAATCCAGGAGTCTCAAGATACTGAGCTTGCGCGGCGGACTGTTGAACAGGTGCTTCGTGTTCATTCCGCCGTTTCACCGGAAGGCGCTAAGATCACCGCACCAATGGCTGACGCAGACAAGGTTACCGATCTTCTTATTGCACTTCGGGAAGCCGGAATCAAGCTGGCTGAAATGAGTGTGCAGAAACCGACCCTCGACGAGGTTTTTCTGACCATCACCGGTCATGGGGTTAAGGAGGACGCATCAGAGGAGACGGACGCACGAAAAAAAATGAACGAGGAGGTTAAGTGATGAAGAACGCTTCCATTACACCGGTATCCGAACGCCGGCTGAAAAATAACACCAGCCTTGGACAGACTTTTCGCAATTCATTAACGATGGCTTACAGAGGATTATTGAAAATTCGGCGCACACCCGAGCAATTATTCGATGTCACACTTCAACCCATTATCTTTACACTGATGTTTACGTATATCTTTGGCGGAGCAATCTCCGGAGATGTACAAAGCTATCTCCCGGTTATTATTCCCGGCATCCTCGTGCAGACAGTCATCACGACATCAATCGTTACAGGGGTGCAGCTGCGTGAGGATATGGATAAAGGCGTATTCGATCGATTTAAGTCGCTGCCGATCGCGCGTATCGCCCCACTTGCCGGAGCTCTGCTGGCGGATACGATCCGCTATACCATTGCGACCGTACTCACGTTCTCCATGGGGTATATCATGGGCTACCGTCCTGACGGAGGCTTGGGAAATGTCATACTTGCCGCTCTTCTTGTCATTGTATGCTCCTGGGCAATCAGCTGGATCTTCGCGTTTTTTGGTGTGATCGCGCGAACAGCTTCAAGCGTACAGGGCATCTCAATGCTGGTACTGTTTCCGCTCACGTTTCTTTCCAATGCGTTTGTACCGGTCAAAACAATGCCGAGCTGGCTCCGATGGTTTGCAGACATCAATCCGGTTTCGCATTTAATTACAGCAGTTCGGCATTTGACGAACTCCGGAAGCTTCGGTTGGGATTTTGCATTGACGCTTATCGGTGCGGCAGTTATTGTAATTGTTTTTGCTCCGCTTACCGTTCGCGCGTACATGCGCCGTACTTGAACTTAATTTTTAAACCTGCGATCATTTGATTCATTTATATGCCGGTGATGGAATCCGTGAAAATAAGTCTTAAGGCGTAGCGAATTCCCCGCCTCACGCTCATTATCAAAACTCCAGCCGTGCATTATAGTAAGCATATAGACTTAGATCTGCATAAGTAATGGATTATTTTTTCGCTGATCAAGCTCGTACAGGGCTTACGAATGTGTCACGAAAGGAACGAATGAAAATGGGAATGATCTTTGGATTCATTGCAGCGATTATTGTTTTTGTCGTGCTTATCGTGGTTGGCGGCGCGTTAATTACAGCCTTTGCGTGGATTGCGGTCGGTATTCTTGCACTGATTTTATTTCTCTTTTTCGGGTTTATGCTGAAATGGTTATTGATCATTTTGATCATTGTAGCTATCTGGAAATTAGTGAAATGGATGTTCACGAGATAATTCCGAAAGCAGTTGAGAGAATGTCACTACTTGTTTTTGGAAAACTATTCGCGATTTCCATATTGAAAGAGCAGATCTGCACGAGGCGATCTGCTCTTTTGTCATGTTCCTGTCTTACAGATTAAGCTAATACCAACTGGTAGGCCCATCGTTTTCCGTTCGGCATATCCAAATGAACAACGCCGCGATACTCGAATCCTGCTTGCTTGATGACATGCTGCATGCGGGGATTTTCAGGATGCGTATCAATGCGGATGTCAGTATGGCCATTCAGTGCAGCGGCAGTAATGAGAAATGTCATGAGCGAAGAAGCCAAATGACGGCCGCGATAATCAGGAGAGAGCGCTACTCGATGAATGGATGCATATGAGGATGCACTCGTTTGAATCCAAGAGCCGGACTCAATGGCCTCATAGGCAGGTTCTATTTTCGCAAAAAGAACTCCGGTACCTGCAACTCGTCCGTCAACGATGAGCACATGGCTGATCTCCTGGGCGATATCCTCTTTCAAGGTTGCGTCGTCTGGGTATCCGTCCTGCCATTGATCAATTCCATCAGCCTTCAATAAGAGCTTAGCCTCATCAATAATCTTTTTAATCTCAGGAAAATCATGGCTTGTTGCCTTACGTAAATAAGTAGTCAAACGTGGTCCCCCTATCGCAATTCATACTCCTGTTGCAAAAAAATCTATGTATGCTCATTATAGGATACAGGTTCAACAAGAGGCAATTAATACACTAGTGTTTAACAAGGGAATCGTTGAAAGATGACACAATAAATAAAGGCAATGTGCTGCTAATAAAAATGGAGGAATGAACATGGATAAAAAAGAGCGTGCAACAATATTGGGTATTGGGGTCATCGGAGGGATGATTACAGGTTTGGTTTTTAAAGCTGTGTATCCGTGCCTTGTGTCAGGCATCCTTGTATCGGCGATCATAACGGTCATGCTGACACAGAAGCAGAAAAGGAATCAAAAATGAAGGTCACTAAGATCTTTACTTTTATTATGGGCCAAACAATGAACGTGAGACGTATTAATCACGTATACATATGATTTGCGATGCTCCGAGCCTAAATAGTTACGCTTTTTCTCCTTGATACGGTAAACTTAAAACGAAAAGTAGGACCACAGTACTCAAAGTAACCAGTGGTGATCAAAAAAGTGAGAGGCTTCTCGTGTAGTATGGAGAAAAATAAAGAATTCGGCCTTGGTGCGACATCGGGGCTGCTTCTTTGTAATCGAGTGATGACAAATTCATTTGGGAGTGGAGCATATGGTATTAGGTTCAATTGAAGCAGGCGGAACAAAATTTATCGCGGCGATCGGTGATCATCAAATGAATATCATCGACACGATTACAGTTCCGACAACGAAACCGGAAGAAACGATGAAGCCGATTTTTCGTTTTTTCGATCAGTTTCAACTCGATGCGGTCGGTATCGGTTCCTTTGGCCCAATTGATGTTAACCAGGATTCGAACACCTACGGGTATATTACATCAACTCCGAAACCCCATTGGAAAAATTTTAATTTTGTCGGGAATCTGAGCAGTCATTATGAAGTGCCGATCGCGTGGAATACGGACGTGAATGCGGCAGGCTATGCTGAGTATGTTTTGGGGAACGCCAAGGGTACGAAAAGCTGTCTGTATTTGACGATCGGTACCGGGATCGGCGGAGGCTTTGTCAATCAAGGCAAAATTCTGAATGCATACAGCCATCCGGACGATAACTATGAGGGAAATTGTCCGTTTCACAAGGATTGTCTGGAGGGGATGGCTTCCGGTCCGGCAGTTGAAAAGCGTTGGGGGAAAAAGGGTGTTGATCTTGCCGAACGGTCCGAAGTCTGGGAGCTTGAAGCTTATTACCTTGCTCAAGCACTGATTAGTTACACACTTGTTCTGCGTCCGGAACGGATTATTCTGGGAGGCGGGCTCATGAAACAGAAGCAGATATTTCAGCTGATCAGAGCGCATTTTAAGAACATGCTTAACGACTATGTGGATCTGCCTGACTTAGAAAACTACATCCAGCCTGTTGGACTTAACGATCAGGCAGGAATTATCGGCGGCTTTTTGCTGGCGAAAAATCAATTGGAAAAATAAATAGGTTTGCATGCAAAAATCCCTCCTAGACCGGTACTAAACCGGTGAAGGAGGGAGTTTCAAATGATGATCTTAAATTTGCCGGCGAAGTTGTCAGTCTAACGGTGTCCATTCCCAATTCACTACTTCCGGAAGGTCTGCACCTTCCTCGCGGATGTAGCGATTATGCTTGGCGATCATGCGATCCATTTGCGCAATGAACGCATCGCCTTTCTCTGCATAGCTCGGCTGCAGCATAATTGCCGTTTTGGCAAGATGGAACCGATCCAAATGGTTCAGCACGCGCATGTCAAACGGTGTTGTAATATCTCCATTTTCACGATAGCCGTGTACGGTCAGGTTTGTGTTGTGACGGCCAAAGAACAGATCTTCGATTAAGTCCTCATAGCCATGAAAAGCAAAAAGTACTGGTTTGTTTTTTGTAAAATAGTGATCGAATGCTTCATCCGTTAATCCTCTCGGACTCTTTCTAGGACTTTTCAGCTTCAACAAATCCACCACATTAATGAAGCGAATTTTCATTTCAGGGAAAGCATGGTGCAGCAATTGAATGGCGGCGAGACTCTCCAGTGTCGGTTCGGTGCCGGAGCTTGCAATAACGAGATCGGTCTCTGTTCCTTGATCGGTACTGGCCCAGTCGATAATTCCCAATCCGTTATCGACCAATTCGGAGGCCTCATCAATGGAAAACCATTGTTGCCGCGGGTGCTTCGAGGCCACGACTAAATTAATCTTGTCTCGGCTCCGGAACAGTTTATTCGCGACGGCGAGCAGTGTATTGGCGTCTGCCGGAAGGTATTCACGAATATATTCATGCTTTTTCTCAGCGAGATGCGAGAGCAGTCCCGGATCCTGGTGTGTGTAGCCGTTGTGATCCTGCTGGAAAACCGTTGAAGAAGCAATAAGGTTTAACGATGGACACGACTTTCTCCAAGCAAGTTCACTCGATTTGCGCAGCCATTTGAAATATTGTGTGAGCATCGAATCCACAACTCTCAGGAACGCTTCATAGCTGGCAAAAAATCCATGACGGCCGGTCAAAATGTATCCTTCAAGCCAGCCCTCGGCTTGATGTTCGGAGAGCTGTGCATCCAATACCCGACCGGAAGGCGCGACGAATTCATCGCGAGGCTCATCAATTTCACCCAACCATTGTCGGCTTGTGACTTCGAAAATAGATGTCAGCCGATTAGATGCCGTTTCATCAGGACCGAAAATGCGGAAATTATGCGGATTGAGCGGGATGATATCTCGGACATACTTCCCTAAGATAATCATATCTTGAGTAACTTGACTGCCTCGTTCCCGGATGTCGACCGCATAATGACGATAATCCGGCAGGCGAAGCGCTCGCGGTTCGATTCCTCCGTTCGTGATCGGATTGACCGCCATCCGCTTGTTTCCTTTAGGAATGATCGAAGCAATCTCAGTTTTTAAGGAACCGTCCGAGTTGAACAGTTCTTCCGGTTTATAAGATTTCAGCCACTGAATCAGTGCATCCACATGCTCCAAATGATGCTGGTCAACCGGAATGGGAATTTGATGAGACCGGAAAGAATCTTCAACAGGCTTGCCTTCCCACATCTTCGGTCCCGTCCAGCCTTTAGGGCTTCGGAAGATGATGACCGGCCATTTTGGCATAGCTGCATCGTTATGATCTCGGGCATTTTTCTGGATGGTTTTAATTTTTTCAAGGGCTTGGTCCAGCACTTTTGCCATGGCCGGATGAACGGCTTGCGGATCGCTGCCTGCGACAAAGTAAGGATCCCAACCCAATCCCTCAAAATAGCTTCTTAAATCCTCATCGGAAGTTCGGGAAAACAAGGTCGGGTTGCTTAGTTTGTAGCCATTAATGTAGAGAATGGGCAAAACTGCGCCGTCATGGATCGGGTTAATGAAATGATTCGCATGCCATGAGGCAGCGAGTGGTCCTGTTTCAGCTTCGCCGTCACCCACTACAACAGCAGCGATTTGGTCCGGATTATCTAGAATGGCACCGACGCCGTGGGAAATAGAGTAGCCGAGTTCGCCGCCTTCGTGAATGGATCCGGGGGTTTCGGGAGCGGCATGCGACGCAACACCGCCCGGCCAGGAAAATTGTTTGAAAAGACGCTGCATACCTGCTTTATCCTGCGAGATATTCGGATAAATTTCACTGTAGCTGCCGTCAAGATAGGCATTCGAAACCATAACCTGTCCGCCGTGACCGGGTCCTTCAATATAGAACATGTTCACATCATACTTGTTAATAATTCGATTCAAATGGGCATAGATAAAATTTTGACCGGAGATCGTTCCCCAATGTCCAATCGGATGAACTTTAATGTCGCTTGGCACAATCGGCCGATCAAGCAGCGGGTTGTCTTTTAAGTAAATTTGACCGATGGACAGATAGTTCGCGGCACGCCAGTATTTATCAACTTTATCCAGATAGGATTCAGAAGAGTAGTCCACTATTTTTTCTACTGATTCATTCATCATACGCGGCTCCTTTCAAAAGCGGGAATAAGTTTGACTGGTACAATAGTGCGGATAGTATAGTGTTCGTCAAGCGGGATAAAAAAATAAGTAAATGCTGGTTAATTCATGGAATGCTTTATTCTTACCATAAGTCTATTTTCGCTAAATGGGAAGCAGATTCCTGTTTGGTTTTCTGCGTACTTGGCCTTATCAATGAAAGCACTGTGAAACATATCGTGTTATGGATATAATGGAGAAGGATCCGTTAAGTGATTCAAGGCAGCAATAGGCGTGGACGCTCTGATGACCGCACTTATTAAAAATACAGATGGCAGACAGATCTCAACATAAGCAATGGAGGTTATGAGCATGAGTGAAGAACAATTGAAGCTTAGCTATTTCTTTGAGAATATGGATAGCTTCTACGTTCCGGAAGTTTTCCAAGGGGTTGAGTATCCTTGGGAAGCATTGCAAAAGGCGACGGAAATTATAAAGCAACGTGTGGAAAACAACAATCTGAAAAAGAATGACGGAGAACTTGCTGAGGGAAGCTATCTGCACGGCAATTATTCGATCGGCAAGGGGACACAAATTCATTCGCAAGTCACCATTGAAGGACCGGTCATTATCGGCGAAAACGTCACAATTCAGTCCGGGGCGCTGATTCGTCCGTATACGATGATCGGCAATAACTGTGTGATCGGCCATGGCTGCGAAGTGAAGCATGCAATTATCAGCAACGGTGCTAAGGTACAGAGCTTCACGTTTGCCGGCGACTCGGTCATTGGACAAGGCGCACGTGTCGGTTCCGGTACGATTATTGCAAATAGGCGTTTTGATCAGGGTATCATCGGGGTCAAGGTCGGCGATACGTATACAAAGTTTGATACTGATTTCTTCGGTTGTGTGCTTGGCGATTTCAGCCGAATCGGTGCCAATTCGGCAACCTTACCTGGAACGTGCATCGGGCCGTATACATGGGTGTTCCCATTGACGCGCGCCCACGGATTTATTCCAAAAGAAACACGAGTATCGATGGGCGGCAAGGAACTTAACCTTACACCGAACAAGAAAATGAAGCTGAAGCCGTAAATAAAACTGAAAGTAAAGAGAAGCGTTCTCCCGCGGAGCGCTTTTTTTTGCGCGCTTTGTGACGGATGCGACACCTCCTGGCCCCGTATTTCTTGATTTGCCCTTGGGGATGATATAATAATTAATAAAGAAACCGATTTCAATTATGAGGTGATTTAGATGAGTCGAACGGAAAAGGCGACATTTGCCGGCGGGTGTTTTTGGTGCATGGTGCAGCCCTTTGATCAGGAGCCGGGCATCGTTGACGTCGTGTCCGGCTATACCGGCGGCCATGTGGAGAATCCGACCTATCGTGAAGTATGTTATGGAAAAACCGGGCATGCCGAAGCGGTCCAGATTACGTTTGATCCGGATGTTTTTCCATACGCTAAGCTGCTTGAGCTGTACTGGCAGCAGATTGATCCTACCGATCGCAAGGGACAGTTCCATGATCGGGGCAGTCAGTATCGTACAGCTATTTTTTATCATAGTGATGAACAGAAGGCACTTGCCGAAGCGTCCAAAAAAGCACTTGAGGAAAGCGGGCGCTTTCGGAAACCGATTGTGACCGAAATTGTTCCGGCAGAACCTTTTTATCCAGCAGAGGACGTTCATCAAAATTATTATCGCAAGGATCCGATGAGCTATAAGCTTTATCGCCAGAACTCCGGGCGGGAGGATTTTATTGCGAAGCACTGGAGCGTAAAAAAAGATCGTAAACAGTTACAGGAAAAGCTGACGCCGCTTCAGTATAAAGTGACACAGAAAAAAGGAACGGAACCGCCGTTTCACAATGAATTTTGGGACAATAAAAGTCCCGGAATCTATGTGGATCTTGTTTCCGGCGAACCATTATTTTCAACCACCGATCAATATGATGCCGGCTGCGGTTGGCCGAGCTTCACCCGACCAATCAGCACGCACCGTATCGTAACGGTTCCGGACAACAGCTTTCTCATGCATCGCAATGAAGTACGTAGCAAACTTGGCGATTCGCATTTAGGGCATGTGTTCCCTGAGCCGTCTGTTTCGACGAAACATCGTTTTTGCATTAATTCCGCCGCGTTGCGATTTATTCCAAAAGAAGACTTGGAGGTGGAAGGTTACGGTGAATATTTAGCGTTTTTTAAATAGAATGATGCGCAATGAGTGGTCTTGAGGCTGCTCTTTTTTTCTGATGAAAAAACGTCTACACTGAAAAGTATTGGAAAAAAGGGGCGTTTAATCAATGCTGCAGAGGAACAAGAACCAACAGGATCATAACCAGGCGGTATTTAAGCTTTCGCCATTTAAAAAACTTTCGGAACAGCAACTGGAGCTGAAACAAAGGATTATGGACTTCTGCAGAGCACATGTATCCAATGACCAAACCGCCTTGTTTATAATACAGGGGGATGCGGGAACTGGAAAGAGCGTCGTGCTCAATTCGGTGTTCAATGAAATCCAGACGGCGGCACGAGCAGGAGGTGCCGATGATTCGCTCACGCATACCAATAATTACTTGATTGTCAATCATTCGGAAATGATCAAATTGTACAAGGAAATCGCCGAGCAACTTCCGAGTGTTCGAAAAAAAGACTTTATAAGGCCTACATCATTTATTAATCAAATGCAGAAATCCGGTAAACGCGCGGATGTGGTGCTGATTGACGAGACTCACCTTCTCCTGACCAAGAGTGATCGCTACAACCGGTTTAATCAGGACAATCAGCTTGAAGAGATTTTAAAGTGCAGCCGCACAGTGATCATGGTCTTCGATGAAAAACAAGTACTGAAACTGAAAAGCTATTGGGATGAAAGCAGGGTTCAGGAATTCATGAGGCGTGTTCCGCACGAAATTTTCTATTTGACTGATCAGTTCCGCATGCGCGCCGATAAGGATGTTCTTAACTGGATTCATGCATTTGTACATAAAGAAGTTTTACCGCTTCCTAAGAAGCAAGACTTTGATTTTCGCATTTTTCAGGATGCCGGCGAACTGTACCAGATCATCAAGGCACGAAACAGTCAGTACCATCTTTCACGATTGATCGCAACCTATGACTATCCGTATGCCTTAGACGGCAGCGATTATTATATCGACGAACCGAATTTTCATGTGCGGTGGGACCGTTCGAAGCCGACAGAAAAGCAGGCATGGGCGGAACGCGCCGATACGATTGATGAGGTTGGCTCGGTATATACCATTCAAGGTTTCGACCTGAACTATGCCGGTGTCATCCTCGGTCCATCGGTGTCCTATGACGAACACGAAGATCGAATCGAAATTCGTACCGAAAACTATGAGGACGGCGCTGCGTTTGTAAAACGAGACGATCTGAAAAATCTTGATGGCATTAAAGAAAAAATCATACTGAACTCCATAAATGTCCTGATGACGCGGGCTGTCCACGGCTTGTACATCTATGCAAGCGATCCAGGGCTGAGACGCAGATTGGCGGAGCTGCAGAAATGAGAAACAAGGGGATTTAACAGCTTCTTTTTTGTACTCAGTCATGCAAAAATTGATAGATTTTCCAAGCCATCGCCAAATTCATCCAATCCTCTGTGCTGGAGAGCTTGACGGACAAAATCTGTTCGATTTGACTGATTCGGTAGTAGAGGGTATTGTGATGAATTGAAAGCGCTTCTGTTGTTTTTTGCAGATTACGATTGTTTTCCAAATAGACAAAGAGTGTGTGAAGCAAATCTTTGTTTTTTTGCACATCGTATTCCAGAAGCAACCCAAGATGATCATCAACAAATAAATGCAGTTCATCAGAATCGTGGTTCATCAGCAAATGATCAATGCCGCCGCTTGAAAAGCGATAAATTTTTCCGCTTTTCTTTTTGTGGAGCAGACGGATGCACTGCTTCGCATCATTATAGGATTGATTAATCCGAATAAAGCCCAGTTCAAGACGGCCAATTCCGACTTTTATATGGGACGGAAATTGATTCATGCGTGCGCAGAAACGTGTCAACTTCTGATCGATGGCGCGTTTATCGGACTCCGATGGAAATGAAAGAAAGGCGACTATGTTGCCTCTCCGGTGAGTAACCAGCCCCTTGATGCTCATTTCTCTCATTGCTTGCTCAAGCCACTTCATGCAGGCTTCGCTCGCAAACTTTTCATTAATGCTTGACGAAACATCATGTCCGTATTCGCAGACCAAAACGGTGTAAAAATCTTTTTCGTTTAAATCCAGATTTTTAGCTTGCTGAAGCATCGTTTCATTAAAATTATTCGAAATTATTTGCTCGAAAATATCACCGAACAATTGTCGTTTCGTATTATCAATGGCCTGTCTTTTCATCGATTCCAGCCCAAGAATGGACGCGCTGTATTCCAAAAGGGTTCGATCACTGTCATTGAATGTCTGTTCATTAATCCAGGCACAGAGAAAGCCAATTACTTTCTCTGCACCAACGACAGGAATAATCAGAAGAAGGTTTTCGTGGTCCAATTTGAGAAGCTGCCATTTTTTTACACGGATGGAGTAGCGTGCTTCTCTTGTTTTCAGAAAGTTTTCCGGCAGTACATGGCTATTATTCGTCCCACATGAAGCGATCGGGAGAAGCAACTCATCATAATAAGTGATGGGCGTAAGCGTCATTTCGTACATGGCGCGCATAATTTCTTTAATCCCTTTGTTATTACGGATTAGTGTTGTCAAGATATTATACAAATCAAGAGTTTTCTGCAGTTGCTTATGCTCAGTTCGGAGCGCCCGGTAGGTAATCTCAAGTTCACGTTTCGTTTTTTGGGTGTCACGGTGATTCTGATAACGGCCAAACAAAAGGGATACATAATCCATAATGTGGTACATGGTTGTCACGACTTCGTGTGGGAAACAAGCCTTGTCGCTGGATCCTTGGAGGACGACGACACCGAGTGTCCGGCCATCATTGATGATCGGAAAAGAGAGCACGGCATGAGGAGGCTGGCTCATTTTGTTCGCTTGTATCAGCAAGCGTTTATTATCCGGAGAAAGTGATTCCATCCCTTTGCACAGCGCACCTTCATCATTGAAGACAAGTAACTCTTGTTTGGTGAATGTCGTACCAGCAATCGATTCGGTGGGAGCAATCTGGATCTTTTGGTAATATTCTTGATCAAAACCAATTCCTGATCGGACGGCGAGTTTGCGTGTCCGTTGATTATAGAGCAGGAACAAGCCGGAATCGGCACTTGGAATGCTATCAATCAGTATGTTTAATAGTTTCTCATAAAAGGAACCATCGAAAACAGAGACCAGGTCATCTGTCAGTTCGCGCCATAGTGTCCGATTAATAGCATATTGCTGCGAGGCAAGTGCGGATTCAAACAAAATCGGCAACCAGTGCCTTTGTTTACGCAAATGAGCGAGGAAAGCTTCCGGTTTGTCGGCAATAAAGGTAACGACATAATTTTCAGTTACAGAAAAATGGCTTGCTCTTTCTGTGTCTGTTTTTTTGAAAAGCTTTGAATCAACAACCCAGATGCAATGCCTCTGTTTGTTTAGGCATTCCCATAGTGAAAGGTGTTCCAATTGAAAATGAACAGACCACTCTCTAAGCAGCTCATTGAAATAGTGGCGGCTATGCTGTTGTTCTGAGTTGCTGTGTTTGAACGTCAAATTTATAGTCCTCTTTCTTTGTTCATGGATGCCTGGTGATCCTCAAGCTTAATCCCTGCCTTTACTGCATTGACCCACTCATAATATTGGTCAATTAAGACGTGCTTATTATTTTTATAAATGGAGTACAGTTCTTGAACAGGTTCCGGAGAATCATCGACGCGAAAGTCCACGTATGGGAACCCTTCTTCGGCAGCAACTTTTATCGCCGCCGCTTGTTTTCCACGTGAGTCACCACCAATTTCGTCTCCTGCGAGCATAGCAGCAAGTAAACGTTCCTGAATCGGACCTTTTGTATTTTCAAAGGTTTCCGCTACTGCGTAAAGAACATCAAGGCTGGTAAGAATATTTCCTTGAACAGCAAATTGATCCCCGATGATATGGCCCTTGGCATCATCGTTTTCAACACCGGTATAGACGGCACTATTACCGAAATGATCCATAACGATGAGCTGACGCAGCTCTCTTCCCGGATCTTTCATCAGCAGCGTATTTAACGTTTCGTTGGCGGTCTTTCCTTCCTCCAAATAGGTCATTCCAATCGGACCGAGAGCAGGGTTGACCCAGCCTTGCGAAGCGATAATACCGATGTTGGCTTTTATCGTCGGCGAATAGGCGCCAATCCCGGGAAAGCATGAAGTCACTGCCGCTCCGAATAATCCTGTTTCTTTACACTTCGCCACAATGGAATAAGTCATTGTCGCGCCTCCTGTACAATGTGACATGCGACATAATGATCTTTCTCTAGTTCAACCCATTCGGGATTCTTTGTTGCACAAATATCTTTAGCAAAGGGACATCGTGTTCGAAAACGGCATCCGGATGGCGGATCAACAGGACTTGGAATTTCTCCTTTAAGCATGATTTTATTTTTTGCCCGGTTTGGATCTGCGATTGGAATTGCCGAAAGTAAAGCCTGAGTATAAGGATGAAGCGGTGTTCGATAAAGTGAATCCCGATCTGCTAATTCTACCATTTTTCCAAGATACATGACGCCGATATGGTTGCTCATGTAGTCGATGACACTTAAATCATGCGAAATAAATAAATAAGTATAATTAAATTCTTTTTGAAGATCCGTCATGAGGTTCAGAATTTGTGCTTGAATACTCATGTCCAGCGAGGCGACCGGTTCATCGGCAACAACGAATTTAGGTTTTAATGCAAGTGCGCGTGCGATGCCGATTCGCTGAAGCTGCCCACCAGAAAATTCATGTGGATATCGGTTCAGATACTGTGAAGGAATCCCAACTGCATCTATTAATTGATTAATAGTCTTCTTTCTATTCTTGCTGTTTTCGCCATACGCTTTGAGCGGTTCATTAAGACTGTCATTAATGGTCATTCTTGGATTCAATGCAGAATAAGGATCCTGGAAGATAAGCTGTAAATCTCGTCGCCGTCTCCATAGGTCATGTTTTGACAGTTTAGTCAAATCATGGCCGTCAAAGGAGACCGTGCCCGCGGTAGGCGCGAGAAGCTGCAAGATTAAGCGGCCGGTCGTTGATTTTCCGCAACCTGATTCTCCGACGAGGCCAAGCGTTTCACCCTCGAAAATAGAAAATGAAACGTCATCAACTGCTTTGACTTCTTGCGCGTTCTTCCGCCGCCAACCTTTATTAATTGCGAAAGACTTTTTAAGATTGCTGACTCTGATTAACTCTTTTTTTTGTGAATTCAAATGGAATTCATCCCCTCACTGTGTAGATGGCATGCTACGTGATGATCCTCCGCTGATCTGTGCAGATCGGGGTATACCTGCTGACATCTATCAAATGCAAAGGGGCATCGATCTTTAAACAGACAGCCTGCATTCTGCTCATACAAGTTAGGCGGATGGCCGCTGATTGGGATTAGCTTTTTTCTTGAACCGATTTTCGGAATGGATGCCAGCAATCCCTTCGTATAAGGATGCAGGGGATTATTGAAAAGTGTAGCCACAGGCGCCTGTTCCACAATTTTCCCCGCATACATAACAGCAACGCGGTCACAGATTTCTGCAACAACGCCAAGGTCATGGGTAATCAATAAAATGCCGGCCTGAGTATCATCTCTGAGCTTGACCATTAAATCAAGAATCTGTGCTTGTATGGTCACGTCAAGCGCTGTAGTCGGTTCATCGGCAATAAGCAATGAAGGATTGTCGGCTAGCGCCATGGCAATCACGGCCCGTTGCTTCATGCCACCGCTGAATTGATGTGAAAATTGCTTGGCGCGCGTCTCATGATCCGGAATGCCCACCTTTTGCAGCATTTTTAAAGCAATTGACCATGCTTTATTTTTCGAGGTGCGCTGATGTATCTGTGGTACCTCTGCAATTTGATTGCCGATTGTATAGACCGGATTCAGTGATGACATTGGATTTTGGGCAATAAAGCCGATTTTATTTCCGCGGATTTTCTGCATTTGTTTATCGCTTTTCTGAATAAGATCCTCACCTTCAAAAAAAGCTTCGCCTTCCAAATGTTCATTTTTTCGATAGCCGATTAGTCTGAGGAGCGCTTGCGTCGTCGTGCTTTTTCCGCAACCTGATTCTCCAACCAACCCGAGAATCTCTCCTCTTTTTAAGGTGAAGGAAAGGTCATCGACTGCCTTGACGGTTCGCTTGTTTGTTTTGAAATATGCCTTGAGATGCCGTACATCAAGAAGCAGATCATCCATTTCTGTTTCCTCCAATCTGTCATTGTCCATTGTTGATTCTCGGGTCAAGTGCATCACGTAAGCCGTCCCCGACGACGTTGAAACTCAGGACAGCGAGTGTGATCGCGAGCCCTGGGAAGACTGCGGTCCACCATGACAATTCCATCCAATCCTTGGCGCTGCTCAGCATGATTCCCCATGATGGGGTATCCGGAGAGACGCCGAGTCCAAGAAAGCTCAGTGAAGCTTCAGCTAATATTGCAAAAGCAAAGGAAAGCGTAATTTGTACGATCAGCGGGGATAAGATATTTGGCAGCAGGTGCCGCAGCAGGATTTTATACTGCTTGACCCCCATTGAATAGGCTGCCTCGATGAACAAAGAGTCCCTGATGTTTAAAACAGCTCCTCGCGCAATACGGGAAAAGATCGGTGTATAGACAATACCGATGGCAAGCATTAGATTATTCAGACTTGGACCAAGAATAGCCATGATGACCAGCGCAAGAAGAATATCAGGCAAGGCAAAGAGTATATCAGTAATTCGTGAAATGATCTGATCAATCCATCCGCCTGCATACCCGGCAATAACGCCCATGAGCGTGCCTAACACAAAAGAAAAACCAACGGCGATGATGCCCACTTGAAGGGAAATGCGCGATCCGTAAATTATTCTGCTGAAAATGTCTCGGCCAAATTGATCGGTACCGAACCAATGCACGGCACTGGGGCCGGTCAAACGAGCTGTTGTACTCATTGCGTACGGGCTTTGCGGGGCCACTTGTTTTGCTAATAGAGCGGAGGCGATCAACAAAAGAATAAACAGCAGACCGCCTACTGCCGCCGGATTATGTCGAAATCGATCCCAAATTTTTATCATGCATCATTACCCCATTTCACTTACATAGTGCTGATTTAGCATTAACTGCAAGTCGTCCGTCTGGAAGGACTTATTTTTTGCATTTATTTATAACGAATTCTTGGGTTTATCAACCCGTAGATGACATCGATAGCAAGATTGATCACAATGAACGTAAGCGCGACAAACAGGATTGTTCCTTGGAGCAGACTGTAGTCGCGGTTGGAAATCGCCTGAAGTGCAAGCTGACCGATTCCCGGTAAGCCGAAAATCTGTTCAATGATCACTGAGCCGCCGAGCAGGTAACCGATTTGAATGCCGACGATCGTTGCGACCGGGACCATGGCATTTCGCAGTGCATGCTTCCAGATGATTCTTAAGTTCCCCGCGCCCTTCGCTTTTGCCATCTTGATGTAGTCCTCTTCAAGGACATCGAGCATTGCTGATCGCGTCGATCGCATTGTAACTGCTCCGACCGCTGTTCCCAGTGCAATCACCGGCATGATCATGGAAAGAAGGTTTCCAGGCACGCTTTTACTCAGCGATTGAAAACCGCTGGATGGAAGCAGGTGCAGATGTAATGAAAAGATTAGGATAAGCAATGTACCGAGCCAAAAGTTAGGGACTGAAATGCCGAACATACCCAGAATACCGGAACCATAATCGGCGGCTGTACCTCTTTTGGACGCGGCGCAGATGCCTAGCGGTATGGAAATAAGCAGGGCGGCAAGAACGCTGAGCAGGGCAAGCTCCAATGTTACAGGCAGACGCTGCAGCAGAGCAGTCAACACCGGCTGATCGGTAAATGAAGAATAACCGAGATTACCACAAAGCACATGGCCGATCCAAATAAAGTATTGGATAATGACCGGCTTATCCAGTCCCATTTGTGCTCGAAGCCGAGCCGCCTGTTCAGGGTTATAATTCGTTCCAAGCATGGCTGTGACTGTATCTCCCGGAACCAGACGAATAAGAAAGAAGGTCAGAATCGAAATGCCAATTAATATAGGAACAGCGATAATCAATCGATGAAGTATATATCTACCCATAAGCCCGCCTCTGATTTTTTTATGTATGAAAAAGACAAGTTGATTTCTTGTCTTTTCCAGGTGGAAATTATAATTATTTGCTCAACCAAGTACTTTCAAGCGACTTTGTTGTAACGGTTGGATTCACATCGAATCCATGAACATTATCTGTCATGGCAGAAGACTGATTGTTGGCATAAAGGAATACCATTGGCGCATCTTCCACGATCAATTTTTGTGCTTGTTCATAAATTTGTTTGCGTTTTGTCTGATCCATGGTCACGCGTCCTTCATCAAGCAGCTGATCAACCTTCTTATTTGAGTAGCCTTGTTGATTGTAAGCGCCGCCTGTATGGAAAATATTGTAGAAAAATTCATCCGGATCTACAAACCCAACCCAGCCTACAATCGTCATTTCAAATTGTTTCTTACCTAAAGCATTGAAGAATACACTGTCTTCCTGCTGCTGAATTTTAACCTTGATGCCAACATCTTTCAGTTGGGCCTTTACGACTTGCGCAGCGTCGATTTGATCCTGAGTTTGACCGACTTTCAATGTGACCGAGAACCCTTTCGGATAACCTGCATCGGCAAGCAGATGTTTAGCCTTTGAGACATCTCGTTTGTTGTACGTATTCAAGTTGGCATAATAAGCGTGTCCCGGAGGAATAGGTCCACCTGTAAGCGGTGTTGCTTGACCGAATTTCACTTGTTTGTTCAGTGCGTCCCGGTCAACAGCCCAAGCGATTGCGTCGCGTACATCCTTATTTTTTAACGGTCCTTTTGTAACGTTTAAGCCAATGTATTCCCAGTAGGTTCCGGTTACAGATTTCACATTAATGCCTGGAGATTTCTGAAGTAGCAGCTTGTCCTTGGACGACAGTTGGAGATCAATGTTCAATTCCTTGTTTCGAATGGCTGTTGTACGGCCGGTATCATCGGGAATAGCTTTGAAAACAACTTTGTTCAAATAAGGCAGTCCCTTTTTAAAGTAGGATTTATTCTTTTCAAGGACCATTTCTTGATCTTTCTTCCATGAAACCAGTTTAAAAGGACCGCTTCCAGCGTCAGTCTGATCAAGCTTTCCTCCGTGTGCGTCAACCACTTTTTGGTTAACGATTGCGTTCATCGGATTAGCCAGAAATGTCAGGAATGGGGCTACCGCTTGTTTCAATGTGATGACTACGGTTGTTTTGTCCGGTGTTTGGATGGAGCTTACAGCCTCAAATTGCTGCGCGCGTACACCCATTTTTTTAATTCGATTAATCGAATACTTAACATCCTTTGATGTCAGCGGATCGCCGTTGTGGAACTTAACATTGTTATAAAGATGCAGCGTGTAGATCTTTCCATCTTTCGAAATTTTGTAATCCTTCACAAGATCTTTTTCAATCACACCGTATTTGCCTTTCTTGTATTGAAAGAGTGTGTCATACATATTTTCAATATAATGAAATGATTGAGCGTTGGTTTCTTTATGCGGATCGAGCCCTTTTGCGTCATTAAGATCGGCAATAGTCAGTGTTCCGCCATATACGGGTTTTTGATCAGACTTGGATGTGCTTGTACCGCCGCTGGACGTATTGCTTGAGGAACATGCGGTTAAGATACCGAATAAAAGCAAGAAACACATTAAGAACGACAACTTCTTCATTGAGTTAAACGCCACCTCTATAAAAATTTGATATCTAAATTATAGATGAGTAAAAATACGAATTATACAGAAAATTCACCAAAAAACAAAAACCGTTTTTTGGGATATATCCCAAAAAAACGGTTGAAATTTGTTAACAAGTACAGATAGTGAGGTGATCAGTGCTATTCCCCTCGCTTAAGAGTCACCGGCAAAACGTAATTTTTCTTAATATCATTGAAATCGTCATTGATTTCTTTTAAGAGCAGATCGACGGCTAATTGAGCCATGGATCGAATGGGTTGAACGATGGTTGTCAGTTCAGGCAGACAGGTCGTGATCGTTTCCGTTCCGTCATACCCGACAATGAAAATATCTTTTTCCCGTTTTCTGACCATGCTCAATGCAATAGCCGCAGTTATATCGTCACCAAGAAACATGCCGTCAAGGTCGGGATGTTTGTCTAAAATTGATGAGAGAATCTGCTTCTTTACTTCTGTATCAAAAGGTAGATCCATTGTATACGTTTTAAAAGGCAGTCCGTGCTCCGTCATTACATCTTCGTAGCCTTTTCGTCGCTGATAGCTGGACAGTGCTTCACGCTGCATCACACTGTTAATGTGAATAATCTTGGTCCGGCCCTGGCGGAGCAGTTCCTCCGCAGCCATTCGGCCGCCTTGATAATTATCGCTGCTGACAACCGTAATCGTATCGGAGACCTTGCGGTCAATCGCGACAATGGGCAGATGCGCACGTTGATAGGTTTCAATGCCGATATTATGTGCACCGACAATCATGCCGTCTACTTGATTGGCGAGAAGCATATTTAAGTATTTATTCTCTTTTTCGGCCTGATCCATTGTATTGCAAATCAGCACTTTATAATTTTTGTCGGATAAAATAGATTCAATTTGAAAGACAAGTTCACCATAAAAGGGATGTCCGGTTGTCGGAAAAATGAGCCCTATGAAATGTGTCTTACTGACAAAGAGCGACCGTGCGATTTCATTTGGGTGATAGTTCAGCTGCTCGATCGCATTATTCACGCGCCGCCTCGTTTTATCACTGATTGCACCTCGGTTGTTGAGCACACGTGAAACGGTTGTCGGTGAGACGCCGGCAAGTTTCGCCACATCTTCTAGTTTTGGTTTTTCTGTCACAATCGAAATCCTCCTCATTGGCGCGAGTGTCCTGCTGATCTTTTTAAATAAATGGATGAAATTCCACCTTTTACTAGTATAACTTAATTTACCGGTAAAAAAGGAATTGTCATTGACTTTCCATTAATGAAAGGGATAACAAAATAAAAAAGTCCCTGCCGGTTCAGACAGAAACTTTTTCATAATGATCTTTCGTGTTAATTGATCATTTTTTTGCGATGAAGCAAGTAGGCGATGGCAAGAATCAAAAACCAGACCGGAGTCACAAAGAGTGCGACGCGCGTGTCGGAAGCCATGCCGATCAAGATGAGCAGGAAGACAAAGAAAACGAGAATGACCCAGTTGATGAACGGTGCAAGCGGCGCCTTGAATTTGGAAGCAGCTGCAAGATCAGGACGCTTTTTCAAATAAATGATGTGGGACACCAAGATAACGCCCCACACCCAGATGAAACAGATGGCACTAATGCTGGTTACGAGTGTGAACACAATATCAGGCAGGAAGTAGTTCAGAACAACACCTACTGAGAGCGCGAGCGTTGAGCTGATGAGCGCCGTGCTAGGCACGGCGCTCTTGCCCAAGACGGAGAAGCTCTTCGGTGCGCTGCCTTCACGGCCGAGTGAGTAGAGCATGCGGCTCGTTGAGAACAGACCGCTGTTGCATGCCGAAGCCGCTGAAGTCAGAACAACGAAATTAATGATTCCGGCTGCGGCGGGAATACCCACAAGCGTAAAGACCTTAACAAAGGGACTGTTGTCTGCATTCAGCTGTGTCCATGGAATAATGCAGAGCATGACAAATAGTGCACCAATATAGAAGAGTAGGACACGAACCGGCAGGCTGTTAATCGCGCGCGGCAGATTTTTCTCCGGGTCTGCGGTTTCAGCAGCAGTTACACCGACAAGTTCAATGCCGACAAAGGAAAAGACCGCCATCTGGAATCCGAGAAAGAATCCGTTAATACCATGCGGGAACAATCCGCCGTACGACCAAAGATTTTGAATAGACGCATGTCCGGTATCCGTTTTGAATCCGGTAATGATCATAATCAAACCAAGAATGATGAGCGCGATAATTGTAATGACCTTTATAATGGCGAACCAGAATTCGATTTCGCCGAACATTTTCACCGTGAGCAAATTCAAAATGGTCAGAATGATGAGGCAAAGAAAAGCAGGAAGCCATTGGGGCACGTTAAACCAAAATTGTATGTATTTACCGACGGCAGTAATATCAGCCATTGCCGTCATAATCCAGCAGAACCAGTAGGTCCATCCAGTTACAAAACCAGCCCACGGGCCAAGATACTCCACAGCAAAGTCTGTGAACGATGTGTATCCTGTATTTGACAGGAGCAGTTCCCCAAGTGAGCGCATGACAAAAAATAATGCAACCCCAATGATCAAGTAGGCAAACAAAATAGATGGTCCGGCCAAATGGATTGCTTTTCCCGATCCAAGAAATAATCCGGTACCAATGGCGCCACCAATTGCAATCAATTGAATGTGGCGATTTTTCAGCTTTCTTTCTAATTGTTGTGTCACTTCTTCATTTCCTTCCTGTTTACAGTCTCTATTTTTTGTGTGTCTTTAAAAAAATATGTGTAAAGACAGCGTTTTTTCATTATAGCAAATTGAATGAAAAAATTGATTGACATTTAAACAAAGAAATATTTTACAACGTAACAGTGTTATGTTATATTGTTGGGAGTGTTAAGAAAGTGGGGAGTCGTATATGGAAGATGAATTGATTGCCAAGAAAGATTTACTGGAAATGACCGGGATTTCTTATGGACAGCTGTATCGTTGGAAGAGAAAGCAGCTTATCCCAGAGGCATGGTTCATTCGCAAAGCTACATTTACCGGTCAGGAAACCTTTTTCCCAAAAGTTAAGATTCTAAAACGTGTTCAATCAATTTCCGAGATGAAAGATACACTGTCGCTTGATGAGCTTGCCGAACGGTTTTCCCCGCAGTCGGTAACAAAAATTGTTTTAACCGAGGCTGAACTGCTTGATCGAAACATTGTTTCGAATGTCACGCTTACTATTTTTAAGGAATTCGGGTCAGTGCACAATCGTTTTGACTTTCATGATTTGCTGGCGATGTTCCTTCTTGATCACATGCTGAGAGCGGGTCAAATGAATCGCGCTGAAGCAAAGGATTTGCTGAACGTGCTGAAAGAGAGCAGCCATAAAATTTATGATAAGAACAGCTGTCTTTATTTCATACGAAAAATGGGCGTTTCCATGGTTTTCATTGCCGCAGATGATGTCGCGCTTTATTTTGATGACGGCGTGAAGGTTATTGACAAACAGTTGATTTCTGCAGGTGTTGAGGCACTCAAAGCATGTATTGAAAAATCCAGTCGAGACGAAATTTCAAAGGAGGACGTGCAGTCATGAATCAGGAACACAAGCAGAATTTAAAGGTAATGGGAGAGACACAATCAAGCGGCGGTGTGTTTGATAAGGTGAGCATAATGGGTGAATGCACCATTAACGGTTCCGTTGAGGCGAATTCTTGTAAAGTGATGGGCGAGTGCATGGTGTCAGGCGATCTTAGCAGCGATTATTTTCGTAATATGGGTGAAGTAACCATTGGCGGAAGGCTGGCTGCAGCAGAATCTCGGTTTATGGGTGAGACGCGCGTTAAGGGTGATTGCGCGTTAAAGCAGGCATCTATATATGGGGAATTATTTGCCGAGCGGAATCTCACAGGCGAAGACCTGACAATACGCGGAATGCTTCATGCAGCGGGCGATGTGTCTTTGGAAACGCTTGATATGCGCGGTGGAATAAACGTCGACGGCATGCTGAATTGTGATGATATCGACATTACGCTCAAAATAAATACAGATAATTATGTGAACGAAATCGGTGCCGGACGTGTCTCGGTGAAACGAAAACATGCGATTTTCAGTGCCGCGCCTACAAAGCGGTTTCGTGCGGAAACAATTGAAGGCGATCATGTCTCTTTGGAATTTACCGAAGCCAAAATTGTCCGCGGTGTTGATGTAGAAATTGCGGACGGTTGCGCGATTGACCGTGTTGAGTATTCCGGTTCCTATAAGACTAGCGGCCATTTTGATGTTGGAAAGGTCGTCCGTTTAGACAATCAGACGAATTAATTTAATTTCGAAATGAGGGAAAATGAGAATGACTGAGGAAAAGAAAAATTTATCAATCTCCGGTTCCGGAAGCGCGCCAGGCGGCTGTTATGAGGATGTAAAGATCAGCGGCAGCGGCAAGATTCAAGGCGACTTGATTTGCAGCAGTATTAATATTAACGGTTCAGGCCGCATCACCGGTGACGCGAAAGCATCGAACGTTATGATCAGCGGTTCGGCAGTTATTGAAAAACGATTAATTGCTGAATCAATCATCATCAATGGCTCATGCAAAGCTGAGGAAGATGTTTCAGGCGAACGCATTCAAATAAACGGCAGAGGCAAGGTGCTTGGTTCCATTCACGGTGAAAATGTGAGAGTTTCAGGAATTCTGTCGGTCGACGGCGATTTAGAGGCTGAGGAAGTTGTTGCGGAAGGGCCGGTGAAAATCGGTGGATTATGCAGCGCAGAGCGAATTGATATTACCTTGTCCGGCATGGCTTCCCATATTAAGGAGATCGGATGTGGGACACTAAACGTCCATTCCCGTTTTACATCCGCTTTGTTCGGCCAGCTTTTGAATGCGTTCAGCAAAAGAAAACTAATTGCCGATACGATTGAAGGCGACAATATTGTTCTTGAGGATACCGAAGCGAAAGTTGTAAGAGGTAATCACGTGTCCATTGGCGCAGGCTGTTCCATTGGACGAGTATATTATAAGAGTGACTATAAAAAAGATGATAAAGCTACAGTGCAGTCTGCGGTGAAGGAATAACAGGAATCCAGAGAGGGAGGGAATTGATGAACACGAATGAGCAGATCTATTCGATGCCGAAAATTATTGGAAAAGATGCGCGTGTTCTGATTTTAGGGTCGATGCCCGGCGCCCAATCCTTGACGAAGCAGCAATACTATGCCAATCCACGCAACCAATTTTGGCGGATCATGTACGCACTTTTTAACCAGGAATACGTGAACCCATCCTATGCTGAGAAAACGAATTTTGTTAAGAAACATCAGATCGCACTGTGGGATTCCATTCACTATTGCAAGCGCCAAGGCAGCCTTGACTCTGCAATTAAAGACGAAGAGCCTAACAATATTCCCGGCTTGCTTCGCGCATATCCGGACATCCGAGCGATTGCTTTTAACGGAAGCAAGTCTTTTGCCGTATTTAAAAAGCATTTTAAAGCGTTGATCCCAAACAGCATAGACTTGATGAAAATGCCGTCGACCAGTCCGACGCCTTCTCGATATCCGAAAACACTGGACGAGAAGATCGAAGAATGGTCGAAGATTAAAAACTACTTCTAAACTCTCTTAGGTCGGAAGGATGCGCGTCGCAACAACCACGATCAAAAAAGCTGCCAGAAAAACAGCCGATGAGAGCGAAAGCAGGTAGTGTCTTTTCTCATGCTCATATCTCCATTCCATCAAGGCACGCAGACCATTGATAAGCGTGACGTAAGCGATGATGCCCATGACTCCGGCATTGACGAAAAAAAGAGCAAGAATAAAAAGAACGAATAAAATAGCTTCCAAACCGGAATGAAATCGATTTACCGGACGATAGAACCAACCTTTGCCTCTTGCGATGTTATACTTTTTCATTAGGTAATGATTCACAAGTAGGTTACTGGCGGAAAAAATGGAACCAACAAGAATAAAAGGAATAATTTCCATGAAAGCCACCTCTGACTGGATAAAAAAATATAAAACAGTTGCCTATTTCTCAAACACAATACGCTCGTTCACTATGGTTTTGTGCACCGAAATGTTGCGCAGGTCGGCGGGATCAAGCGAAAAGGGATCTTGATCGAGAACTGTGAAGTCAGCTGCTTTGCCGATCTCAATCGTGCCGCGCGCCTCTTCTTGACCGCATGCGGCGGCGCTTCCTGTTGTGTAGAGTGCGATCGCTTCAAAAACACTTAATGCTTCGTTGGGAAAATAGCGTTTTCCATTTAAGTCTGTATTACATGTACGCGTTACTGCTGAGTGAATGGCCAAGAAAGGGTTTGGCACTTCGATCGGCGCATCACTGCCGCCGGCAATCGTGAATCCTCTTTTCTGAATCGCTTTCCATGCAAAAGCGAGCGGCGGGAAAGTCGGCCCGAGCACGTCCAGCGCCCATGGCATATCACTGCTCATGAATTGCGGCTGAATATCAAAAATAAGCGGCATGCCTTGCGCCGCATCCAGCATATGCGGACGGAGCCACGGCGTATGAATCATGCGATCTTTTTGACCCGGAAGCGGCGGGTATTTTTTTAGAACGCGAATCACCTGCTCGAAGGCGCGGTCGCCAATAATGTGAATGGCGACCGGCAGCTGCGCGGCGCGCGCCTGACGCACAAGATCTTCAAACACATCATCCTCATGAAATTTTAGACCGTAGTTGTGCGGCTCCCCAGCGTATGGCTTAGTCATGAAGGCGGTATGAGATCCGACCGTGCCGTCATAAAAGATTTTCATAGCGCCGAGCGCAACAAATGGATCAGATGTTTTGAGCGCTTCCGGAGCCTGAAGATAGGCATCTAATTCTCTATGATGAACAAGCAGATGTGCTCGAAACGGGTAATTCTCGTTGAGCGTGTTGCGGAATGCGCGAACGGTACCTTCAAAACCATTAAAATAGTGAAGATCCTCCGAGTGTGCGCCGACCAGTCCTTTTTTCCACAAATCATTGACAGCTAGTTTAATCAGCCGCTCCAGCTCTTTTTGGCTTTCGGACGGGAATCGTTCGATAGCAAGCATTGAAGCTTCATCGCGCAAAACACCGGTTGGCACTCCCTCTCCATCCAAGTCAATCATACCGCCGCCTTCAAATACTTGGCCGCGCTTGAGACCGATTTCTTTTATGAACGGAGTATTGATACTTACAGTATGGTAGTCAATCCGGCGCACGAGAATCGGATGCACATCGCTGATCCTATCAAGATCGAGTCGCGTCAGCAGCTGCGAGCTGTCGTTTAAATTGTTGTCATCATAGCCTTCGACAAACAGCCACTCTCCATCCTTTAACTGAGCTGCGCGTTCGTTAATTGCCTCCATGCATGCCTTTTTCGTTGAATAGCCGTAAAGATTCAGGCGATCTAATGCCTGGCCGTACCAGAGCAAATGCAGATGACTGTCAACAAAGCCGGGAAAAACGATCCCGCCCTGAAGATCAATCCTTTCTGCACCGCGCTCTTGAGCCATAGCGGCCGCTTGTTCTTCTAAAGCAATTATTTTGCCCTTTTCGGTAAGCACACAGGTCGCAGTCTGCCCCGGCTTGTTCATCATGTAGAATGTTCCGTTCATCCATAGTTTCAATTTGCGGCACCTCATTTGAATGGTGTCCACCATTCGTTCTATTTAAGTTAAACATAAGCGAAAAGGCGCTGATGCACAACCTCAAGCCCGTTACTGAACGCTTTATTGCGTCAATTTGCGAAACTATTTCTCGGGATTTGATAGAAATCGTCTGTTAAGATCGGTATAATAACAGTACTGGGTAAAGAATAAGACGGCTTTTGTGCCGTTCACAATAGAAATGTCTACTGTAAAAAAAGTGAGGGATTCATACATGATTGCTGAAGAATTTAAGCAGATGCTCAGTCAGAAGTCGGTGATTCGTGAACTTGCGGAATATGCCACGGAACGAGCGAAACAAATAGGTTATGAAAATGTCTTTGATTATAGCTTAGGCAATCCGTCGGTACCGGTTCCTCAAGCATTTACCGATAAGCTGGTAGAACTCGCATCAAGCAAGGATTCTATGGCTGTCCATGGATACAGTCCGAGTCTTGGGATCACCTCTGTTCGTGAGAAGGTCGCGGCTTCGCTTTCCCGACGATTCGGCCTGAATTACAAAAAAGAGCATATTTTCATGACGTCCGGCGCGGCAGGCGCGCTTGCTCACGCATTGCGTGCGGTTGCGACCTCAGGCGATGAAGTGATCACATTTGCACCGTTTTTCCCGGAATATACACCTTACGTGCATGGACTTGGTGCCGTCTTGAAGGTTGTTCCGCCGGATACGGAAACAATGCAAGTTAACTTTGAAGCGTTTGAAAAAATGCTCTCGCCGAAGGTAGCTGCCGTATTGATCAATACACCTAACAATCCATCAGGAACAGTATATTCGACGGAAACGATCAAGAAACTCGCGTCCTTTTTGTCACAGAAAGAAAAGGAATATGGTCACGATATTTATATCATTTCGGACGAGCCTTATCGTGAAATTGTTTTTGAGCATGTGGATGCACCTTACACGGCCAAATACTATACACATACAATCACTTGCTATTCATTCAGTAAATCACTGTCGCTACCGGGAGAACGCATTGGCTATGTAGCCGTCAATCCGAATGGTCCGGATGCGGCGCTGATCGTGAACATGTGCGGCCAAATCTCGCGCGGCATTGGCCACAATTGTCCGCCTTCGCTGATTCAGCTGGCAGTTGCTGAAGTGCTCGATATGACTGCCGATCTGTCGGTTTACGAAACAAATATGAACATTCTCTATGAAGGGCTTACGAAGCTCGGCTTCTCATGCGTGAAGCCGGGCGGTACCTTCTATATCTTTCCGAAGGCCTTAGAAGAGGATGCGGTCGCCTTCTGCAAGCGTGCATTAAAATACGATTTGATTCTTGTACCGGCAGACAGCTTCGGCTGCCCGGGTTACTTCCGTATGGCTTATTGCATTCCAACGGAAAAAGTGGAACGCTCGCTTGCTGCATTTGAAAAGCTGGCAAAGGATTATCAGTAATTCATTGCCTTTGCATGGAGCGTTCGGTTCCTTCAATGCTTAAACTACGTTATAATCGTGGAACATGGAACAGCTTAAACGTTTATCAAGAGAAGGTAGGGGGCTGGTTTAACGAAGCTTCAGCAACCTCATACGGAAGGTGCTGAAGTCCATCAAATGAGTAGTGTCTAGAAGATAGGCAAGATATCAAAAAATAAACTCTCTTACGCGTGTTGAGTGTTCACTGGGAGAGTTTTTTTGTTGTCTAGAGAAAACAGCGGTGAAAATTAAGTTATGAAGCCATCGTCTGTCCGCCGTTCACATGGATGGTCTGTCCGGTAATATAGGATCCGTCATCGGAAGCGAGTAAAACATAAACAGGTGCAAGTTCGTAGGGCTGACCGGCACGTTTCATTGGTGTATCTGCGCCTAAAGTCTTAACGACGTCCGCCGACCATGAAGCAGGTTGAAGCGGAGTCCAGATCGGTCCCGGAGCGACAGCGTTCACGCGAATGCCTTTGTCGGCAAGATTGTGGGCAAGTGCCCGTGTAAAGCTGACAATCGCGCCTTTTGTCGAGGCATAGTCAATTAACTGGCTGCTTCCGATATTCGCTTGCACGGAAGTTGTGTTGACAATACTGTCTCCGCTGTGAAGATGCGGCACAACTGCCCGCGAGAGCCGAAAGAACGATTCAATGTTAACGTTAAAGGTTGTTTCAAGCTGCTGATCTGTAATTGCCTCAAGTGAAGGCTGGGGAAACTGAACACCTGCATTGTTAATTAAAATATTTATATGCCCATATGTTTCCAGTGTTCGGGTGACAATTTGTTCGCCGGCATTTCGTTCACGCAAATCAATCGGAAGAAGGAGGCATCTCCGACCAATTTTTTGCACCGCATCCTGAACTGTTTTTGCATCTTGATTTTCGTTTAGGTAAACCAGAACCAAATCGGCACCTTCTTTTGCAAAAGCGACGGCAGCGGCACGACCAATACCGCTGTCCCCTCCGGTAATGATGGCAATTTTACCTGTTAATTTTCCAGTACCAATATAATTTGGATTGTCAAAAATCGGCTGCGGATTCATGAGATATTCTAGTCCGGGCTGCCGGTCCTGATGCTGCGGTGGAAAGGTAATCGGGACTTCTTTGCAATCAGTCATTGAACCATAATATGGAATGACAGGTTTCATCATTCAAATCATCTCCCTATTGATTTCACACAGTATATGCAAATGAATGGGGTAAGTGCCTATTATTATTAAGCGGCTGATAAATTCCCGAAATCTGCCGATAATCAGAGAAAGAGGTCAAATAACGAGAGAAAAATGATACTATATAGAAGACACAACGTCATTTGAGCTGGAGGCAGACATGATAAAGACACTGTTAGTTATAACGATGATTGTAGCCCTTGTTCTGAGCGGCTGCGCCAATCAGGAAGATCAAGCCTATGATCAGGCAATGAAAAAAGGACAGGCTGCTCTTGTTTCAAAGGATTATGATGCTGCGGCAGGCTATTTTAAAAAGGCATTAAGCTATAAGAAAAAAGATCAAAAGGCAACCATATTATCCGCTCAAACCAATAATTTTCTGGTTGCAAAGTCAATGATGGATCATCCGGATCAAGCGATTACGTCATTAAATGCAGTCATTCTTCAAAAAAATGGATCAGGTGCATTGAGAAAAGATGCAAGGGAGTTAAGAGACAAAGTGATGGCGGCAAAACAACAGAATGCTGAAGGAACTTCATCGAGTCAAGCTTCCCAGAGCTCATCGTCAACCGCGTCAGAAAGCAGCTCGACGGCTGCTTCGTCGAGCAGTACAGATGGTTCATCATCGTCGTCATCTTCTGCATCATCGGGCAGTTCATCGAGCAATACTTCAAATAGTTCTGGTGAAACGGTGACGCAGAAGCAAGCGGAAGCGGCTGTGATTAAGGCAGCAGGCTATACGCCGGATGAAGTTTACGTCGATACGACTGACAATGGGGCTTATTATTCAATGGAGCTGCGCGAAAACCATACGAATGACAGTGCGGCGGATCCCAATACTGCTCCGTCCGCAGGATTTTTCAGATACTATAAAAGTTCGGGAAAGGTCACTCAGCTTGATCTGCTCAGTAATACGTACAAGGAAATTAAATGAATTAATTCTTAAAATTGATCGGTATTGATCATACTGTTTTGACCCATAAGCGTTGCTTGTGGGTTCTTTTATTTAATCGTGCAATAATTCAAGGTGGATAAAGGAAGGAAGCTGAAAATAAATTTTAATCGATTCGCCGCACCTTGTGTCGGTTAAAGCATACAATTGTTTGTAACTAAGCTTTTTGGGGTAACTTAAGGTAACGATGATATTGAAAATGAGCAGGTAAAGATAAACAAGTGCAGTTTTCACAAAAAAATCATTTTTTTCTAATTGTGACATTAACGAGGCAATGTTATACTTTTAACGTGAAATAAGATTTCCTAATCATTCACATAAAAGTGGTTAAACTAAGATTCTTGGAATAGTATGTGATGAGTAGGTAGAAAACTTTTTTCTTTATTGTGAAAGGAATCACGAATCAAGCTGTTCAGGTTACAACTCCCGCTGTTCAGAAACATCGGGTGTAGAATAAACTTTCTTTAGGAGGATGTTTAAGCATGGCTTTTAAAATCATTGCGTATGGTGTAGAACCTTACGAAGAACATTTGTACAGTGAATTGAACAAATACGGTTATGAATTGACTTTGGTTAATGACTTGCTGACTGCCGACAACGGTGATCTTGCAAAGGGTCACGACGGCGTACTGCTTTTCGTTAACTGTCTCGCAGACCGTGCAAACCTTGAAAAATTCAGTGAATACGGCATCAAATACGTATTTACACGTACCGCCGGCTTTAACCATATCGACCTGCAAGCAGCTTCTGATCTTGGATTGAAAGTTGCTCGTGTTCCTGCTTATTCACCGAACGCAATTGCAGAACTGGCTGTTTATCTTGGAACAGCACTTCTTCGCCACACAGTTTATACAACTGCCCGCACTTCGAAACTGAACTTTACTGTAACGGAAACGAATTTCAGCCACGAAGTTCATAAAGTTACTGTTGGTATTGTCGGAACAGGCCATATCGGCTGCGTTGAAGCAGAATTGTATAAAGGTCTCGGCGCGAAATTGCTCGGTTACGATATTTTCCAAAGCGACTTCGCTAAGAAATTGGTTGAATTCAAGGAATTGGATGAACTGCTTGCTGAATCTGATATTGTCAGCCTGCACCTTCCATACTTCCCTGGCAAGAACGAAAACTTTGTCGGCGAAGACTTCATCGGCAAAATGAAAAAGGGCGCCATTCTGGTCAACACTGCACGTGGCGAAATTGTTGACGAAGCTGCTGTCGTTAAAGCAATCAAGAGTGGTAAACTCGAAGGCTTCGGTGCCGATGTATTGACTGACGAAGCACGTTTCTTCGGCAAAGACTTCTCTGACGGCACTGAATTCCCAGATGCTACGATCAAAGAATTGGTTGAACTCTATCCTAAGGTATTGATCACACCTCACGTTGCTGCAATGACGGACGTAGCCGTTTCAAACATGATTTCAACAAGCTATGATAACTTCAATGCTGCAGTCAAAGGCGAAAGCCTCGGCCGCGCTGAAGTTGAACTTCCGCAACCAGCTGCAAAATAATAATTGATTTCAATAAGGCAGCCCCGCTCATGAGCGGGGCTGTTTTTTTGAAATAACGCGCATGTTGACGGTGTCATCAATTAGGGTGATCGTTATGTATGTACACAAGCAAGAAGAGGGTATCTCAGAAAGTCTATCTTTGACTCTGAGATACCCTCTTCTAAATTCTTTGAAAATAGAGATTAGCTGCCAAGATCTGCAGGCGGTTCGCTTTTTCCCTGGTCCATTTTTTTCTTTACAATTTGGAACAATTCATCGCTTTCAAGGAAATCAAAAAGGTGATTCAGCCAGTTGTAATAGTCTATTATATAGCGGTACTTGTCCATGTCCGCCTGGATTAGTTCGCGCTCGGTTTCTGACAGCTCAGGTTTTCTCATAAGCTGGGTTAGTTCGTTCAAGGATTGTTGTACAGCTTTTGTATTCATCGCAGTCACTTTTCGCCATTGATTTGAGAAAAAATCAGTGAAGATCTGATACCAGTCACCCTGTGCTTCATAAAGATCCTTTCGAATGCCTTTTCTCCAGACACGTTCAACCATATTCAGTTCCATAAGGGTGCGAACGGATGTACTCATACTAGTCTTACTCATCTTTAATTCTTCTTTCATATCGTCCAAAGTCATGGGTTTGCCGTTAAAGAACAAAGTGCCGTACAACCGTCCAATAGAGGGCGAAACACCGTAAAGATACATATTCTGCGACACCGACTCAATGACGCGTTCCCTTATAGTATCAACGATCTCAGAGTGCTCCATTTCATTCACCAACTTCATTGTAAAATTAACTATAGTTCATTGTACCTTTTGCTATTCTCTCTGAAAAGAAGGAATTCATTGAGCATCTATTTATTCAGTATACAGAGTTTTATCTGTTTGTACAGTTTGAACTGTATAAACGATTATGCTAACATGATAGTACTGAAGGCATCACATGAAAAGGTGCGGGTTATCAAGGCTGTTCTGATTGCGGTGCACTGCCTGCCCTTGCGGCGTACCGAGTACAAATAGATGCATGGATCTTTGAGGAACTGAGGAAGCTCTGATTTTTTTTGCTTTTAAGAGCTTTTATAAAAAGAAACGAGCGAGGTGTTTCAATGAAAAAAATTGAAGTGAAACAAGCGACAAAAATATTTGGAAAAAACCCGAAACGCGGTTTGGAGCTTTTGAGAAAAGGGCTAAACAAAAAAGAGATTAAGAAAAAGACAGATTTGAATGTCGGTGTTTCTGAAGCAAGCTTTCACGTGGAATCTAATGAAATTTTTGTGATTATGGGTTTGTCAGGCAGTGGAAAATCGACATTGGTTCGACTCTTAAACCGTCTAATCAATCCGACATCCGGAACGATACTGATCGATGGAGAAGACATTACGCAAATGAATGTCGAGCACCTACGCGAGGTACGCCGTAAAAAAATTAGTATGGTCTTTCAGGGATTCGCATTATTTCCGCATCGAACCATTCTCGAGAACACGTTCTTTGGTCTTGAAATTCAAGGAGTTGGTAAAAAGGAGCAAATCGAACGTGCACGTTATTCACTTACACGTGTCGGGCTTAAAGGATACGAGGACAGCTATCCGAACCAGTTATCCGGGGGGATGCGGCAGCGTGTTGGTTTGGCACGTGCTCTAGCTAGTGATACAGACATCCTGCTCATGGACGAAGCTTTCAGTGCGCTTGATCCTTTGATCCGCAGAGAAATGCAAGATCAATTGCTGGATTTGCAGAGTGATATGAAAAAAACGATCGTGTTCATAACCCATGATTTAGATGAAGCGTTGCGCATTGGTGATCGTATTGCGTTGATGAAAGACGGACAAATTGTTCAAATCGGCACTCCTGAAGAAATACTGATGAATCCTGCCAATGATTATGTAGAGCACTTCGTTGAAGATGTCGATCTGAGCAAGGTTATTACTGCAGGTCATATTATGACACGTGCGGAGGCTGTCAGCAATAATCGCGGAGCACGTGTTGCATTGCAGCTGATGAATGATAATGACATCTCCAGTATTTTCGTGGTTGATCGTACTAAAAAGCTGCTTGGAGTGGTTGATGCAGATGATGCGGCAGCAGCAATTAAGGCGGAGACACCTTTGGGCGAAATTATTAAAAAAGTGCAATCGGTACAAGTGGATACACATCTGAGTGATTTGTTTGACGATATCTCAAAATCACCGCTTCCGCTGGCTGTTGTCGACGAACAAGGCAGACTGCTCGGGCTGGTTCGTCGCGGGGCAATCATTAATGCGCTCGCAGGGAACACACCATTAACGAGAACAACGGAGGTGCAGAACCCATGAGTGAGACTTTTATGCCAAAGATACCGATCGGGCATTGGGCGGATTTGCTTGTTCAATTTATTACCAATCATTTTGAAGGCTTTTTTGGCTATATTGCTGCCGGAATACAAAGTTTTGTCGATAGTTTGGTTTGGCTGTTTGCTTTTATGACGCCGGTTGTCTTTATTCTTCTTTTAGCGGCGATCGCTTTTTGGCGCCGCGGTATCGGAGTCGCTTTATTCACATTGATCGGTTTGGTTTTAATTTATGATTTAGGTTATTGGGCACACGCCATGCAGACGTTCGCACTTGTCTTAACCTCAGTTGTGTTGTCGATCGTAATTGGATTTCCGCTTGGAATTCTAGCTGGAATCAATAAGACATTTCATCGCATTACAACGCCGATTCTTGATTTTATGCAGACCATGCCTTCATTTGTTTACTTGATTCCGGCCATTTTTCTGTTTGGTACCGGCATGCCTCCAGGTGTTGTGGCGACGATTGTCTTCGCCATGCCGCCAACAATTCGCATGACTGGACTAGGCATTCGTCAGGTTCCATCGGATCTAATCGAGGCTTCGGATGCATTTGGTTCGACAACTTGGCAAAAACTTTTTAAAGTGCAGATTCCAATAGCAGCGCCGACGGTCATGGCCGGTGTTAACCAAAGCATCATGCTTTCGCTGTCAATGGTTGTCGTTGCGTCACTGGTTGGTGCGCCGGGACTCGGTGCCGATGTCTATCTTGCGGTAACATCGTTGCGCACAGATATTGGTGTTGAAGCGGGTCTGGCGATCGTTATCATTGCGATCATGTTGGATCGTATTTCACAAAATACACGAAATAAAAAAACGGGGGGATCCTAACTTGAAGAAAATTAACCGTATTATTATGAGTATGTTTCTATTAGCTGCCTTGACGCTGGCGGGATGCCAAAGTCAGAGTTCAGGAAATGCCGATTCGTTCGGCAATCAAGTCGATCACAGGATTATTGGAATTGATCCGGGTGCAGGCCTAATGAAGCTGACCGATACAGCGATTAAGGATTATAAGCTGAACAATTGGACCGTACAGTCCGGTTCGGAATCGACGATGATTGCTGCACTTGATAAGGCGATAAAGAAAAAAGAACCCATCGTGGTCACAGGTTGGACACCGCATTGGATGTTCCAAAAGTATGATTTGAAGTATCTGAAGGATCCAAAGGGCTCTTATGGAGCGGCGGAGAACATTCATACAGTGGTTCATAAGGGATTTGAAAAGAAAGACCCGAATGCAACTAAGGTTCTGGATCAATTCTCTTGGACTGCCGATGATATGGGAAAAGTGATGCTGTCGATTCAAGGCGGTACCGACGCGAAAAAGGCGGCCGCGCAATGGGTGAAGGATAATAAGGACAAGGTCAGTGCATGGACAAAAGGTGCCGACAAAGTCAGCGGCAAAACAATTAAGCTCGGTTATGTCGCGTGGGCTTCTGAAATTGCCAGTACCAATGTTGTGGCAACGGTGCTTGAGGATCTTGGTTACAACGTAACGCTTGAGCAGCTCGGTGCCGGACAAATGTGGGCCGGACTGGCAAAGGGTAGCGATGATGCTATTGTTGCTGCATGGCTTCCTTCCACACACGCTGATTATATGAAACAATTTAAAAATAAAGTGACCGATCTTGGTCCAAATTTAAAAGGTACAAAGCTTGGACTTGTCGTTCCGTCCTATGTAAAGATCGATTCAATTGACGACTTAAAAGACTGATTCAAAAAACGCGCCTGCTCGTATTTGAGCAGGCGTCTTTTTTACAAGGAAAGAAAGTATAGAGCGACCGAGCAAGGTCGTGCCTTATAGCGGGTGGGAAGCCCGTCGGAAAAGAGCTAGCCACTCATCCGTAGCGAGTCTTGGAGAACGAAAGGCAACTTTGGTTTTTAAGCGTA
>Ga0334901_1000734_pt1 | contig 41312 bp, 39 predicted proteins | sample GraSluR3_MG_3_FD_207216 | JGI IMG/M metagenome (GOLD analysis project Ga0334901, IMG submission 207216) | Sludge microbial communities from methane-producing bioreactor in Wageningen University, Netherlands - Granular Sludge_15_08-R3 | ecosystem: Engineered > Bioreactor > Anaerobic >...
TAAAAATCATGCCAAATACATGACTTACTTTGCCTTTTATTAGTTATTGAGGTACAGCATTGATGGTAAATTGTATAGAAATTATTCTTTTATATAAAATTCTAAAAGAAAAATAAAACATTTTTTTATCAATTATTGATTACGTAAATCAACAATATAAGCTCTAAGATAAATTATTTCTTTTTTCAAAGAGTTTGTTATATTTTTTATCTGTTGACGATGCTTGTTTAAATCTGGCAATAAACAGTCATTCTTTATTTGAGATCAAACGCTTTCAAGCTTTTCAGCAAAAACCTCAAGACTATCAGTATCATAACCAATTTTTAAAGCCAAATCAATCAGTCAAAAAATCTTATCAGAAGACTCTTTAGTCTTTTTAGCTAAATTATCTCTAATAAATATTTCTTTTCATCAAAAACAAACATCAACATTAGCTGCTGACTCAGTTTTTTTTTGAGGTTGGAAAAACTGCTGAATTCCCTGTTTTAGGGTTTTTTTATTTGAATTATCAATAAAGGAATTCTGTTTTTTTTCATTAGAAATTTCAATTTTATTGGCTTCTTTTATATTTCATTCTTTTGCAAAAACCAATCCCCCAAAAAAGAATAAACAAAAACAAATAAAATAAAGTTTTTTCATAGTAGAAATAATAAAAATTAAATCAAAGATTCTAATTCTGCCAAAAGATTTTCTGTTTCCGATATTAGCAGCTCAATGTTGTCCAAATCTTCTCATTTAAAAACAATATCCTCTATTGGCTGGCCTTCTGAAGATACAATTTGTGATGAGGTAGTTTTTTCATCAATATGCAAAGATGACCAACCCAATGACGAATTATAATTATTTTTAATATACAAAAATGAAAACAAAACCATTATTCCCAAAAATGACAAAGAAACAGAAAAAATCGAGACCAAAGAAGCTCTTTTCATTAAAGATCATTTTTTTGGAAAAACATTATTCATAACCTTTTGCTTAACTTCATAAGGAATTTCTTTGGGGGTTGGAAAGTTACAAATCATAACTACAAATAATTAAGATAAAAGTTCTTGATAAACTCAATGATTCTTTGCTAAATCATTCAATTTCTTCTTTGCATTAAATATCAACGTTCAAACCGAATTTTTAGTAATTCAAATAATATCTGCAATTTCTTGATATGATTTTTTTTCTTGATAAGCAAGATAGAGAATTTCTCTCTGTTGTGCATCCAAATAAGTAAGTAATTTTTCAAAAAGTTTTTGTTTAAACGACGAATCAAGCTCGTGTTTATATTGATCTACATATCATAAGGTTTCTTTTAAATAAGTTTGATCCAAAGACAGACTTGAGTAAGATTTATTTGATCTTATCCAATCAATAGCCAAATTATGCGCAAGGCGATAAACAAATCATCTAACATTATTTAAAGAATTTTCTTTAACATATTGATAAAGTTTTATAAATACATCACTAGTCAGTGAAGTAGTATCGTCATAGTTATAGTTTAGAAAATTCCAAAGATATGTATATATTTTTTTATGTCGTCTTTCGTATATTTCCTCGAAAGCAGTAACTTTTCATTTTTGTATTTCCAAAACCAATTGTTCATCTGACATAGAAGAGAAAGACACAGCAAAAAAGGATATTTTTCTCATACTTATAGATTAATAACTTTAGATAAAACAAAATCCTTCGTTATTGTAATACTTTTTCTCCAAAAATACAGACGAAAATTATTGACTAAAATTTTGTATTTTTCAAAAACAACTAAAATCTGAAAATTTTTTTAATTTTTGTGCGTCTATAATTACAGAAGGATATTTATTTTTATTTACTAATCTCTTTCATTATGAAAAAACTACTTTTATTGGCTATCTTATTTGGAGCAAGCTTCACTGCGTTAACATTTGCCCAAGAAGATACATCAACCACTGATGAGGGTTCTTCAGAAACAATTGTTACTACAACATGAACAGAAACGATAAATGAAAAAAAGACTAAACGACAAGAAAAAAGAACACAACAACTCCAAAAAAAAGAACAAATTATGCAGAAAAAAGCTGTTAAAGTTGGTGCTAAAGCAGAAAGATTAAGAGGAATTATTTGAAAAATCAACAATGGATTTCTTACAAGTCTTCTAACACAAATCGATCATTTAGCAGATAAAGCTAAAACAGAAGAATCTAAACAAATGATTCTTGATATCAAACTTCTTATTCAAGATAAATTAGGCTTATTAAATGTAGATGAAGAATGAAATGTTATAGATGAAATAGAAATTAGTGATGATGAAGACGAGATTGAAGATGATGAAGATGAAAACGAAGAAGATGAAGATGATGAAGATGAAAACGAAACAACAACAGAATAATATAATACAAATAGAGAAAGAGTAGCAAAGTCGCTACTCTTTTTTTAAAACTTTGATTTCCATTTTTCCAACATGGTATGTAAGTATGAGATATTGTGAAGACTCAATAGAATTCAGCCAAGCATCTCTCATTCTCTCATGAGGTGGTGAATATATGCTCTACTAAAGTTTTTGCACGTATAACACTCACAGGTATCAGTCAAAGGCGCAAAATCTTCTCTATATTTAGCGTTTGTTATTTTTATATTTCCATTATCAGAAAATCATATTCCATGTCTTCCTATTCTTGTTGGCTGCACACAATCAAACATATCAAATCAATTTTCTATCGCGTGTAGAATATCTTCTGGCGTACCGACACCCATTAAGTATCTTGGTTTATCAGCAGGCAATTTATCACCTACATAATCTACAACATCACGAATAAGTTCTTTTGTTTCACCAACACTCACTCCTCCAACAGCAATTCCATCCCAAGCATATTGACTCAAAAAATCAATTGATTCCTGTCTTAAGTCATGAAAGGTTCCTCACTGAACGATAGGAAAAAGAACACCACGAGCTTCATCATATTTTGGTTTAAAATGGTCAAATGCTCTTTTTGCCCAACGATGAGTCATATCCATATGCTTTTTTACAGTATTTTTATCAGCTCACGAAGGTGAACACACATCCAATACCATCATAATATCACTTCCAAAATTAATCTGAGTATCAACAACATTTTCTGGAGTAAATATATGTTTTGATCAATCTATAGGAGAACGAAATTTGACTCATTCTTCTTTGAGTTTTATACCAACATTATGACTATTTTGTCCACGATCATCTCTTTTGGAAAGCCCAAGACTGAAGACCTGAAATCAGCCACTATCCGTCAAAATAAGTCCATCTCGATGTTCAAATGTATGAAGTCATCCAGCTTTTTTTATCAATTCATCACCTGGACGAAGATACAAATGGAAAGTATTTGCCAAAATCAATTTAATCGTATTTTCGTGACCCAAATAATTAGGATCCTTGAGAAGATCTAGAGGGATTCCTTTGATAGTTGCTTTGGTACCGACAGGCATAAAAACTGGCGTAGACAAAGTCACACCATTTAAAGTTATTTCTCCAACTCTAGCTTTTCCTTTTTGCTTTAGGATTTTAAAATCTAATTTTCACATTGTATATTATAAAAATAAATGTCATTTTTGTCATTGCGAGCATAAGCGTAGCAATCCAATAGAATCCAATCGAATCATTACTACATTTTCAGCTCAAAAATGCAAACAAAAGAAAAGGTTGACTTAAAACAAAAAATATATACAAAAAAAGAACAAAATCAAAAAAATTATGTGCAGCAAAAAAGGATTTGCTTCATATAGAGAAGCAAAAGAAGTTATGAATTACATAAAAAACAAAAGCAACAAAAACAAAATTCCTAAAAGAATTTACAAATGCAAATTTTGTGGAGAATTTCATTTAACTTCACAAAAAACACAAAAAAAATGCAAACAATTTTAAAAATTTCCGGATTATTTGTCTGGAAATTTTTTATAAAATCAAAAACAAAATCTTGTTTTCAAGCAACAAATACTTAAAATCCTTTTTACCGCAACAAATTTATCCCATATACTCAAAACTTATGGCAACACACAAAGAAATTGGAGAAAAACGACAAAAAAAACGAAAAGAAAGCAATCTTTACAAAGTTACCGAAGACAAAAATAAGAAGAAATTTTATGTACTAGAAATGTTTCCCTACCCTTCTGGAGCTGGATTACACGTAGGTCATCCAAAGTGATATATCGCTGGAGATGTTTTGGCACGCAAAAAAATGCTAGAAGGTTTTTCTGTACTTCATCCAATGGGTTTTGACACTTTTGGTCTTGGAACAGAACAATATGCCATAGACAACAAAATGAAACCACAAGTTGTTGCAGAAAAAAATATAAATACATTTATCAATCAACTCAAAGATCTAGGACTAACTTATGATCGAGATAGATCTTTCAGTACAGCTGATCCTGATTATTACAAACGAACTCAACGAATTTTCTTACAAATGTACACGCATTACTATGACGAGAAAGAACAAAAAGCCAAGCCTATAACTGAACTAGAAAAACAACTCAAACAACAAAACAAATCAGATTCTGAAATCAAAGAAATAATTGAAAATCAAAGATTGGCTTATGTTGATTACAAACCTATCAATCGATGTCCAAAATGTATGACAGGACTCGCCAACGAAGATCTTGACGATGGTAACTGTGAACGCTGTGGATCTGAAGTAGAACAAAAACCAATGAGACAACGAGTACTCAGAATCACCAAATATGCAGACAGACTTATCACAGGATTGGACAAATTAAATTGGGACGAGTCTATGAAAGATCTCGAAAGAAACCGAATTGGAAAATCAGAATGAACTCAATTTAAAATGAATATCAAACCAAATGTAATTGCGAGCGACTGAGTCATTGCGAGTGAAGCGAAGCAATCCATCTGAGAACCACTTTCATTCGAAGTTTATACAACACGTATCGACACTGTTTTCGGTATGTCTTTTGTCGTAATGGCGCCTGAACATCCCCTTGTAGATCAAATCACAACAGATGAATACAAATCTCAAATAGCAACTTATAAAGAACAAGCAAAACACAAAACACAACTCGAAAGAACAGAACTTCAAAAAGAAAAAACAGGACAATTCACTTGAGCATACGCTATCAATCCTTTCAATGGAGAAGAAATCCCTGTCTATGTTGGAGACTATGTATTAGCAAATTATGGTACTTGAGTAGTGATGGCAGTCCCTGCACATGACGAAAGAGATTTTGAATTTGCAAAGAAGTATGATATTCCAATCGTTCATGTTATAGGACCATCTTTTGGTAAAAAACACGAATGAGCAGAAAGCAAATTATCAGGATATGGGATGATTTACGATGAAAAAGAAAACAAATTTTTAGTATGAAATTCCATTGTAGAAGGAAATAGATCTTTATTGCGACTACCATGATGAACTATAGAAAAGTGAGAAACTATTTTAGAAGGAACGCTTCGTGAAATCATTGAAGAAACTGGCTATACAGATTTAGAATTTGTAAATGAAGTTTGTTGTTGTCAATCTTTTTATCATACAGGATGATCAAAAAACACACGAAGAGAGAACAATGCTAAATTTTTATTTTTCAAACTCAAATCAGATAAAAGACAAGAAAAAAATTTAACAGAACACGAAGAAGATACACCAATAATCAAAGTTTCTATTGAAGAATTATTTGAAAACGCAAAAAACAAACCAGATAAAAAAGATGAATTCGATGGAAAAAAAGAAAGCGATATTTTCAAAGTAGAAATGCTCCAAAAATATATGACAGGTAATGCTGCTTACACCGAAAAAGGTGTTTTAATTAATTCCTGAGAATTTTCTGGTCTCACTTCTGATGAAGCTATCACCGCTATGCAAAAACGATTATCAGAAAATAATATTGGCGGAAAGAAATCTAACTTCAAAATCCAAGACCGAGTATTCTCCCGCCAAAGATACCGAGGAGAACCATTCCCTGTAGTTTTCTGTGATGACTGCGGAATCGTTCCTATGGACGAAAAAGATCTTCCTCTCACCCTTCCAGATGTCGAAAATTACGCGCCAACAGGAACAGAAGAATGACCACTTGCTGCGATTGATGAACGGATAAACACCACTTGTCCAGCCTGCGGAAAACCAGCAAAAAGAGAATCCAACACCATGCCAGGACGAGCTGGTTCTAGTCGATACCGACTCAGATATATGGACAACAAAAACGACAAACAACTCGTCAGTCCAGAAAACGAAAAATACCGAGGAAATGTTGATGTCTATGTTGGTGGCGCAGAACACGTGACCAGACATATGATTTACGCTAGATTTCGACAAAAATTTTTGTTCGATATCGGAGTTGTTACCAAAGAAGAACCATTCGAAAAATACCACAAAGTATGATTGATTATGGCTGAAGACGGTCGCAAAATGTCCAAAAGACGATGAAATGTCGTACTTCCTGACGATATTATCGCAGAGTATGGCGCTGACACTCTAAGAACCTACGAAATGTTTATGGGACCTTTTGAACAGTCAATCGCTCGAAGCACGAACGGAATGAAAGGAATCAAAAAATTCTTGGATAAAATAGTTGCTCTCAAAGACAAAATCAGCGACCAAGAAGAACCAAAAACAAACCTTACACAGCTTCATCAAACCATCAAAAAACTCACCGAAGATATCGACGGATTCAAATTCAATACAGCTATTTCTCAACTAATGATTTTGGTAAATCACTTAACTGATCAAACAATAATTTCCAAAGATACTTTTGAAAAATTAATTATTTTGGTTGCTCCATTCGCTCCACATCTTGCAGAAGAACTTTGGGAACAATTGGGAAACAAATATTCTGTTTTCACTACTACAGTTTGGCCTAGCTATGACGAAAACTATTTAGTCTCAGACACAGTAAAAATCTGAGTACAATTTAATGGTAAAATAAGATGAGATATTGAAATCAAAAAAGAAACAACACAGGAAGAGGTCATACAAATAGTAAAATCAGACCCTAAACTTTCCACACATCTAACATGAGAACCAAAAAAAATAATCTACATCCCATGAAAAATTCTAAATATTGTAATTTAAAATTTACCCCATAACCTTCCAGCCATGAATCGACAAGAAAATTTCAAAGAAGGTAGCAAAGTAATTCTCGCGACAGCGAATAACAACAAACCAAATGCAAACATCGTAATATCACTTTGATTGATCGACAACAAATTACTTGTCGCAAATTGTCAAATGACAACAACAATCACAAATCTCCAAGCAAACAAAAGCATTTGCGTAATTGGATGATATTATAGATTGAGATGAACTGTAGAACTTTTTGATTCTGGAGAATATTTCCAAATCGCTCAAGAAAAAAGCAAAGGTTTCATCGTAAAACACGCCATCCTAATTGCCATAAACGAAATTTGAGACTTAGACAAATTAGAAATTATTTGATAAAGATTTTAACTCATAAAATCAACTCATGTGCGGAATATTCTGATACCAAGGAAAAGAAACCCATGCCCAAAACATTCTTCTCAACGGACTCAAAAGATTGGAATACCGCTGATATGATTCAGCCGGATTACTCGTTGGAAATCAAAAAGAAATCAAACTAGTCAAAGCCATCGGCAAAGTTTCCAACCTTTCAGAAAAAGTACAAAAAGAAATAAACGCCGAAGAACAATTTTCATTTGGAATTGCTCACACTCGTTGGGCAACTCATGGAGGAATCACAGAAAACAACACGCATCCTCACTACGACAACAAACAACAATTTTATCTAGTCCACAATGGAATTATCGAAAATTATCACAAACTCAAACAAGAACTTATTGCCAAATGATACGAATTTTATGGACAAACCGACAGCGAAGTAATAGCCAATCTCCTGACCGAACATCGAAACGGAAATCTCTTGGAAACCGTAGAAAAAATACTTCAGATTATCAAATGAGCATATGCTTTATTGATAGTTTCTCCGCTTGCTCCAGGCGAAATGATCGCTGCAAAAATCGGAAGTCCACTTCTTTTTGGACACGACAAAGAAAATAATTTTTTCTTATCTTCTGATAAACAAGGCTTGGTTGGCTATGTTGATCAACTCACCTATCTTGAAGACGGAGATCTTTTGCATATCAAAAACAACGAATATACCGTGACTTCCAAAGGAATTCCAACTCAAAAACCTTTTGAAGAAATGGACATCAAAAAATTGGAAAGTTCCAAATGAGATTACAAACATTTTATGCTCAAAGAAATTTTTGAACAAGCAAATATTATCAGAAGAATTTTTAAATGAAGAGTAGATTTTCAAAACAAAATATTAAATGCTGAAGCTTTTCACGGTATGCAAAACGAAAATTTCGAACATATTGTATTCATCGGTTGTGGTACGTCATACAATGCAGGATCACTAGGAAAACTATGGATGGAAAACCTTGCAGGAATTCCTGCGTCCTGTGAAATCGCTAGCGAATACGAATATAGAAACATCAACGTCAATCCAAAAACACTTTATGTTTTCATTTCTCAATCAGGAGAAACTGCAGATAGCATAGAAGTACTCAAGATGATCAAAGAAAAATGATGACACACTTTTGGTATCGTAAATGTCGTAGGATCAACTATTTCTCGTCTAACCGATTATGGATTATTTACGAGAGCTGGAGCCGAAATCTGAGTTGCTTCGACAAAAGCATTCACTGCCCAACTAAGCTGTATCCTCTTATTGGCCTTATTCTTGGGGAAAAAGAGATCTCTCCCAAAATCAAAATACGAACAAATCCTGCGAGAACTTGCCAAGGTTCCCACAATGATCGAAGACCTCCTCGCAGACCAAACACAAATCAGAGAACTAGCACAAGAACTAAAAAAATACAATAACTTCTTTTTCCTATGAAGACATTACCAATTTCCTATTGCCAACGAAAGTAGTCTCAAACTCAAAGAAATTACCTATCTTCACTCCGAAAGCTATCCTTCTGGCGAGTTGAAGCATGGACCATTGGCGCTCATTGACGAGAAAATTCCGAGTGTGATATTTTGTCCACAAGATTTTCTTTTCGAAAAAAACCTATCTTCAATCCAAGAAATCAAAGCAAGAAACGGAAAAGTTATAGCAGTTTCAGACAAAGAAATAGAATGATCAGATTCCACCATAAAAATCCCAAAAACAATTGACGACATCTATCCATTTATCACCGTAATAGTTGGCCAATTACTTGCCTATCACACAGCCGATATTATGTGAAAAAACATCGACAAGCCAAGAAACCTCGCCAAAAGTGTTACTGTTAAATAATTTATTTTATTACAAATATCTTATGAAAAAATTAATTTTACTAACAATTCCTCTATTGTTTTTATGATGATGTTCTTTGCCAAACAAAAATCTTGCAGATCTATGAAATATCTCAATAGAAAAAAAATTAAACGACACCTTAGATCAAATAAACTCACTCAAAAATCAGAATTTAAATTTAGAACAAATGTTACAAGACCAAATACAGAGAATACAAACACTTCTACAAGAAAACGAACAACTCAAACAAGAAATAGAAAAATACAAACAAATGCTGGGAAATATGAATACAGGTATTTAAGGAAGGTTGGCAGAGCGGTTTAACGCGCACCGTTGGAAACGGTGTTACCGCTAAAGCGGTACGGGGGTTCGAATCCCCCATCTTCCGCCATTGTGAATTATCACACTTTTCGAGAATATCGAAAGGCTTAAATAACTGATAAGACCTGACCTTTCTATGGTCTATAATGAGGTTCGCAACTCCCTTAAAAAGTATGGGAAACAGTTGCGAACTTTTTTCGTTTTTATCCTTCGAATTGAGCTTTTGCTCATAGCTTTCTAAGATATCCATAAACCTAATAACTTTTTGACCCGCTTCAGTGGTTTGTTTAGTATCTTGCAAGAGAGAGATATCTGTTTTTAGGTTCGCAACTTTAGCACCAACCCCTTTTAGAGTTAATTCAAAGGTTTCCTGTCCTATTCTTCAGGCGGTATAACTATTTGTTATTTCTAATATTTTACTCTGTACCTGTTCATATTCTTTTAACTTACATAGAAGCTGTTCGTTTCTCTGTCACTCACTTGCTGACATCCTTGTTTCTGTTTCTTTAATAATCTTTGCCCTAATCTTGCTTGTTAAAAGGATTCTTGACAATAGTTTTTTAAACTGAGGTTCAAGGACATCAAAATTAGTATACCCTTGAGTACATTTTACACTAAAAACGTTATTCATTTGTTTTGTGCACCCAAAGTACCTATGACCCTTTTTATCATCTCTTTTAAGATTTCTTCCACATACACACTGGAATATTTTAGGAAATTTAGCTGTCCCAGACTTTTCAACCTTACATACATTATTTTTTTCTCTGATTATCTGACATTTATCATAAAGCTCTTTAGTAATAAGAGGAGTGATATATTTCATTTGATAAATTTCTGTATACTTTCAAGGCTTATCATACCCCCAAAAAACATACTCAGAATTAGAAAGACTCCATTCCTTAGTCTTATATCAACAATACATTGAACTATTTATAATATGTTCCACCCTAGCATGAGTAAAATTTTTTATGTTGAAGGTTTTCTTTACTAATCCAGCCAAAGCCTTAAATCCAAAATATCCCGTAGCATAGTTTTCAAAGACAAAAGAAATTATTTCTGCTTTTTCATCATCAGGGATGGCATATCAATTTACATGTTTAAATCCATAAGGAACTTTCCCTCAAATATAACCACCCATCTGCATTTTTTTTCTAAATCCAAGCTTTACTCTAAAACTCAGTTCCTCAGAATACAAAATAGCCCTATTCTGCATATCACGAACCATATATTTTCCTAGATAATTATTGAGCATAGGCTCAGTAACAGAAGCTAAATCCATATTATTATTTTTTAACAATGTTTCTAATTTTATAAAATCCTCTAAGTTTCTACTTAGTCTATCAAATTTAAAAACAACCAACCCTCTCCAATTCTTATTGTGTTTAACATCCTTGAGCATTTGATTAAATGCTGGTCTATTGCCTTTATATGCACTATGCCCCTCATCTTTATAAATCTTACTTATTAAAATTCATGACTGCTTAGCATAGTTCTGTATTTGGTCTATCTGAGAAGGAACACTCAAATTTCTTTCAGCTTGCTCATAAGAACTTACACGAACATAGGCTATATAACAATCCCCTTTGGAAGTCATAGTAATTCAGATAAGAAAGTAAAAGGATATAATATTATCCTGAATTTATTATTTTCTAGGGGCTCATAAATTATTTTATCAAAAATTGCTATATAAACCAATCTCTTAGTTGATTCGGGTTGGTTAGATAAATCTCTTATATTTATTATTTCTAAATACTTATCTATTTGATATATAGAATTATGTTCTATAGAATGCAATTCTTCTAAAGTAAATTGAAACAAATTAGAATATTTTTTAAAAAGCTTTGTATTTGTATTTATGTCTTCATTACTATTTTCTAACAACCATTTATATCTGTCTTTAAATCCTTTGTATATATTTTGAGTTATCTTCAATTTCTTAATTTCCTTTTGAGTATCAATATTATTATTTTTTAATAATAAGTTTTTAATTTTTACAAAATTTGTTTTAATATTATCTAATATTTCTTGCGTTTTTTCAAAATTAATAATTTTATCATCTATTTTTTTCTCCGAAATATTAAATATTTCATCTCCAACTTTCCTTCTATAATTATTATATAATCATTTCTTTTGCTCAGGTTTTCAAGAAAATGCATATAATTCGGAATTGTTTTTAAGATAAAGAATACCTTCAAATAAAGATTTTTTACAACTAATAAGATTTCTCTGGAACTCTCTTTGTTTCAAAATATCTTCTTTTTCTTGGTATATAAAATCTGGAATTATCATTAACTCATCCAAAAAATACACAAATTTAACCTTACCACCTATTTTACAATCTCATTCTATTGATAATCAATACTTATCGTATTGTTTTTCAGTCACTGCGCTTATATAATTTTTTATTAGCTCATCATTAACACTAATATTAATTTCTATATATCAACTATATTTGAAGGCGGTTTTATTTATAATAATATTTCTCATAAATTTTTCTGGTATAGTCTTTCATTTTTCTTTTAAGTATTTTGTTAGTTCTCAATTATATTCTTTATCTAACTTCTCAAACATATCTCTATATTTAAGTTTTCAATTACTTTCTATAAATAAATCATAAGCCCTAGATATAATATTGGCTTGAGCATTATTTAATTGAATTTTTCCATCTTTTAATTGATAACCAAATATTACCATATCTCATCACAAACTATCAAAGTTTTGTAAAATCAGATTGTGTATTTTAGCTATACTTTGCCTATTGCTAAGCTTCTCACTTTCATAAACAGCAAATCAAGCCAACATTCTAAAAAGCAATCTTCCAGTAGGAGTGTTTTCTATAGTTTCTGTAGCGCTTATAAATTCATATCAAGCATCCAAAAGTCTAAGTAATCTTTCAAAGTCCTTATCATTTCTAGCTAATCTATCAATTTTGAAGAATAATATTCATCAATATTTTCTTTTATCAATATTTTTACCAGATTCCTTCATATCAAATTCAAGTTTTTTTATCATATCCTCAAAACATGGTCTATCGCTATCTTTCATTCAACTCTGATGTTCTTCGTAATATGGTTTAACTATATCTTTTAATATTCATTTTTCTCTCGCTATTTTTAACAATATATGTGACTGATTGTCAATGCTTTTATCGTAATCATCATTTGAAACTCTAGTATAAAGAAAGTATTTTTTTGTCATTTTAAAAAAAGATATAAACTAAACAATATAGTCTATATCTTTCTCTCTTTTTTTTGCAATTTATTTACAATAAATCACAAAATTCTTTTTAAACCTATTAAAAGACTCCAATAGGCTTTTAATTCATTCTTCAGAAAGCACTACTTTGGATTTTTCAACCTTTTTAGTAACTTTCTTAGAAAGCTTCCTTTTACTCATATTAAATACGAGTTAATCCATACTTTTTATAGTTCTTTATAAATAAGTATAGAAAATTTCGGAATCTCATAGTTCTTTATGAGTGTTACGATTATATATTTAAATCATTATTTTTCAATGATTTTTTGGATTCATAATTAAAAGGTTCTTGTTTTTCTGAATCACTAATTATAACTCACCAATTTTTATCTGTATATCTATATAATTTTTCTCAATAGATTTTTGTAAATCCTAAATATTTTTTATATGCAAGCAATCAAAAATTACCAACAAATTTTTTTAGTTTTTCAAATATTCATTTATTATTTACAGATTCAAAATTAGCTATCATATATTCAGGCCTACCATTAGCATATTTAATTTTAATTTCTCAAGACAATCATTTTCATAAAGTTTTTAGTAAAATTCTTATATCATTTTGTACTGCTTTAATTAAAATATCATTATCTAACTCTCAAAAAGACATTCAAGTACAGCTTTTTCAATAATTTGAAACAAATCAATAAGGGATAAAGTTCTGAATATATCAGTCTTGTATATTTTTTTCCCAATTAATAAATTCTGCTATATCTTGTTCTTGAATATCCTGATATTTAGATGTTTCTTCACCTATATTATTTAGATAATCAATATAGTTATTTTTTATTACTTCTTCTTTTTTGGTCATTTTATTAGCTATTAAAAAATAAACAAAATAAAGTTTAATTTATTGTTTATATTTTACTAGCCATAAATATATAAAATATCTTATTTTAAATTTATGTATTTGTTTTTACATTTTGGACAAATATAATATAACCTTCATCTCCATATACCATATATTACTCAAGGGATTATAAAGAACAATAATAAAACAAGTTGTATAAGACTGCTTCATTTCTGTGTATATGTAGGCTTTCACTCATATTTACAATTAGGACAAAATATTCTAGGTCTAAATTGAAAAAATCATCTATATGTTATGGTTGTCGGCGTCTTATATTTTTCATCTACAAATTCTCAACAATGCTTACATTTAATTACTCATTCTTCTAATTCTGATTTACAATAAAAACATAATTTTTTTTCCATAACCATTTAATTAAATTATAAAATATACATATTTTTTATAGACACAATTTAAATATTTATTGTTTAAAACTACTATTTGTACATAATTATAACAAGAAATCAAGAATAAAAGAATTATATATAGTGTCACTATATATGCTGTAGAGATATATAATGCCATCATATATTATATAAGTAATTTATAACTTATAATAATATATAATGGATATAAAAAAGAAATTTGGAGAAAAAATTAGAAAACTCAGAAATGAAAAATGATTATCACAAGAAGAGTTTGCAAGGAAATGCTGAGTGCATAGGACATATATGGGTCTTATTGAAAGATGAGAAACAAATATAACATTAGAAAATATAGAAAAAATAGCTAAAGCATTAGAAATAGAAATCAAAAGTATTTTCTAATAAAAGATTTTATTTGTCTATTGTTTTTGATTGACTCCTAGTTAATCGTTCCCTAACTTTTTTATCTCATTTTTCAATAATATTAGCCACCTTTTCTCTTGAAAATAAATTTTGTTTGTTTGGTATATCTAATCACAAAATTTTGTTTCTCTGTGATAACGTACGTAAAACTATCGACATATCTCAATCCATAAATCCTTTCTGAATTATTTCATAATAAAGAAGCATTGTTTCTTTTTTAGTTTTTTCAATATCTTCCTCATAACTAACACTTATTAACTCATTTGCATTTTTAATATATCTAAATATTTGCATCTTACTTAGTCCCCATTCATTAATTCAAAAATCAACTATCTCAAAACTTCTATATCACTGAAGAATCATTTTTTTAACTATATATATTCTTTTATTAACTAAGCTTTTATCTGATGGAGACTTAGGTGTGTTAGTTGGCTTTTTTCATCTAAAATGTTCTCATGTTGGCATTTAATATAATTAATAATTAAATTTTTATAAGTCTAACTTATTACAAGCATCTTGTATCTCATCAGCTGTTATTCACAAATATCTTTGAGTAACCGCCAATGAGCTATGATTTAGTTTATGTTGTATTATTTCCAATGGAATAGCATTTAGTCTAGCTTGATAACCCCAAGTTTTTCTTAATGTATGTCATCAAAAGTTTCATTTTAATCATACATTGTGGCACCAATCACTAACCATTTTCCATGCTTGCTTTCTATCTATATGTATTTCTCACTTCGGACTTCTCTTACTATGAAAAAACACATAAAAATCTGGCTTCTGAATTATATAAGGATATAAATTCCTGTATTGTTTTAATGTCTCTTGTACTTTGGGTGTTATTGTTATTCTATTACTCTTATTTGTCTTTTCTTCCTTTATATCAAAGAAACTATTAATGATTCCGTTTTCTTCAAATAAATCTCTTACTTTTATCTTTAATAAATCAGATATTCTCAATGCAGAATTAATTCATAATTCAAAAAGCAACAAATCTCTAATTTTTTTTTCTCCTCTCAATATATTCTTAATTTGAGCAACTTTTTTTATATCTCTTATAGGTTCTACAAACCTCATTTTTTAATAGACTTATTATCTAAATAACAGACTTATGTCTAGTATAAGGTTTTCTTATATAAAAATCAATAGCAAAAAGACCAGGTATTATGCCTAGTGATAAATTTTAGTAGACTTAATGTTATTATGTCTAATAAATTATATTCTCTCTAAATCAGGGATAATATTATAATTACCTAACACATTTTCTAACATTTCATAAAACAATACAGGAATTTCAAAAGACGGTTTGTGTGGAAGGATTATTAAATAATTTCAGTTCGGTACCACATTACTTTCAAAATAATGAGAAGAAAAATTAGTTATAACCAATGCATTGATTCCTAATAACTCTTTCTCGTATTTCTTATTAATAATTTGAGAAATATTCGTTTTTATGTGGTTTTGCCATTCATCTTGTGTAAAATTTGGTAGATTTAGGTCAACAAATACAATAAATCCATTTTTATTAGGATTTTGTGTAAGAGCATCTCCTATAAGACCAATAATATCTCACATAACATCTTTAGGTAGAACAAATAATCAATTCTGATGTAATACTCAATTTCTATGCTTACTTTTAGCTTCTACAGATATTGTCGTTCATAATTCTTTTGAACTTGCATTAAATTCACAATGTTTCTCTGATTGTTTTCATTTATCAAGAAATTCTATTTTAAATCATAAACGAGCAAATATTCAAGCAATTGCCACTTCATAACGTGTTCATTGAAACGAGATAAATTCTTTGAATTTTCTAATTAATTTACTACTCTCCAGATTAGATGTCTGAACTAAACTAACGATATCATAAGCTAATTGTGTAAGACATAATACATATCCATTGGGTTGCATAGCAATACGAGTTTCTGATGGATTTTTTCATACACCATCTATTTTCCATTTATTGTATTCTGAATAACATTTATATATAAAATGTTGTTTAGAAGATACTTCTTGTTCCGAAAACCATTTATTTCAGAGTCTTATGGCAAGTATGTACACAAGAAATTCATGAAAAGTCTCTGTTATAGGTCTTCTATAAACGACATTAGCTAACGCTCTCATCATTTCTCCATTAAATGCCACAGGCTTTACAAATTTATATCAGATATAAACTCATATCCTTTTTAATCACGCACTCACCATTCTTTGATTCAAAAAATATTCCTCTGCTTTTTTAAAAGCATCAGAGTCTTTTTCTAAACAACACTTTTTATGTTTTTTTCAACTTCAACAATAACAAGTTTCATTTCTACCAAGTTTCATTATTTAGACATCTTAACTATCTAAAGTATTCTTTCCCATTTCTACTATCTTAGGTGCTTTCTTGCTTATCAAATCAACAATATAAGACATTTTTCTTTTAAAATCTTGCGGTTTAGTTATTGACTCATTACTCCGTTCTAATAAAACAATTCTTACAGCTCCATTCAATAATTCAAGACAATCTTCTGGTGCAATAAAAATATAATTATGACTTTCTAGGTGTTTTTCTACATTTCTAGCTTCAATACTTGCTTCTTTAGGAATCAATCATATATTCTCAGATACCGAATAAAAATGAGTTAATGAATTTCTTAATATTTTGAAGTTGCCAGCTGTTATTTTTTTAAGTCTATCAATGTTTTTATTATAAAATTCATTATCTTTCGTTAAAATACATTTATCTATGTATTTATTAATATTATTATTACTTATCTCCATAATTTTACGTTCATCAGTAAGTTCAAAATCATATACTGTCAACAAACAGAAAATTGTTTCCATATAAGAAAACAAGCAAATCATTTGAGAACGAACAATTTGTTCAATACCAAAATCATCCACTATTGTCATAGTGTCTTTCGTACTTTTAAAGTGAAACTCTTTTTTTTCTTTCTCAATATCTTTTGCAAGTTCAGAGAAATCATCCAATATACAGCTGAATTTCTTTCTAATTAAAAGAATTTTCTCGTTATATCATATTAGATACTTAATTTCTTTTTCTATCTCCATTAAGAATTGAAAAACACCACTTAAGCTAGGTGAAATAACAACAGACTTTCCATCAAAAACGACATGCATGGGTTCATTTATGTAAATATAATAAATTATAAAGCTCTTATCAAAATATCAAACATTTTTATGATTTTTAATATAACGCATTTATGAAACTCTAAAAATCATCATTCCTGAAATTCCAATCTAGATTTACAGCCATTATATGTAGACTCAAATGACTCAATACTAAGATGGTCTGACAGACTTCTTAAGTCATAAAGCACATATAAAGGACATAAAATATTTAAAGAAGAATTTATATTTAATACCTTATTGGTAATAATCTCAAAAGTTTTTAATCATCATTTATCTTTTAAATCAAGGTCATTAGCAATCTTTTTTTCGAGAATAAATTTTTTAAGTTCTCAGACATTAATAGCTTCTATCAATAATTTACTTAGTTGCGAATAAGAATCAAATATCTGATGTTTTTCATCCAATATTGGCGATTTATATCATAATTTAAGTGAATTTATATTTATTCTAAAAAGATTAAGTCAGAACTTCTTTCTAAATATTTCATTAAAAGAATTATATAAATCAAATATTTTTCTTTCATTATCTGAATCAGTAAAAACTGCTTCTATTTGATTAAAATAATAATCTGAGACAACTTCATGGTCGGAATTTAAGTTAGAAGCTCTAAATCTATGAAGTTCTTTTTCATATTTTCCATCTTTAAAAAAATCATACAAATCTCATAATCGCATAAAAATTTTATTGTTTTTATTAATTCAAAATCACCAATCTAGAAAGTTTTCTCCTTTATAAGTAATACTTCAACTGGAGTAAGATGATAATATAACATTAAAATCAGGATGATTGTTGTAGTATAACAATAAATCTTTATCGAAAAAAACTGGAGTTAAGTGTCAATCTTTTGAAAAATCACGATATAATCAAGGAATTCAATAATAATCTAAAAAATCATATTTAAATCATAAGTGTTCATAGACTTCAACCCAATTAGGTTTAACTGGATAGTTAGTAATTCATGGTAAAATTTCATAAATATCATACTTTCTATAATCCAAATATTCTTTTTTACCACATTTTTTACAACTATATGTTGGCATTTTCACCTCAACAGCTCATCCTTTTACTTTAGAAATATCAATTGCAATAGACATATATTCTTTACAGTTCTGACAGATTAATGGATTTCTTAAATTGTCTTCAATTTTAGGCATATTATTATATTAAAATTTAAAATAGCAGAACATATTTTGTTATATATATTTTAATACTTATTTTTCATATGAATTTACTTTTTTCTAATATCAAATATCAATGATATTAAATACTTTTTAACAACCATATTTTAACGCATATCACAATTGGAATAAATATCACTTTCTATACAAATTAATACCTATTTTTGACATAAACTTATTTTTAATTATAATATATTTATATTTTATATGAATACAATCTAAACAAATGGATATTAGGGCTATTTGGAAAAGAATAAATATAGTAAACCGTTATAAAAATCTTAAAGAGAATAATTTTTCTGAATCCCAAGCTTTTACTATCCTAAGTTTTATGTTCGAACTTACACCAGAAGGTTTTGAACAATATGTTAGAGACTATTTCGCTGAAATCAATCATTATGATAAGATTATTGTTACTGGATGAATAAATGACAAAGGAATAGATATAAAAGGAAAGAAGGACAATCACTATATAGCAATTCAATGCAAAAAATTCATTACTTCACATGTTACTGAAAAAGATGTCTTAATGTTTATAGAACAAACAAAAGAAATCAAAAAAAGACTTTGAAATACGATATCCTTATACTTTATAACAACTAACTGGATAAATAGGCAAGCATGGGGAAGAGCAACAAGCAATTGAATACGTATGTTATATTCTAGGGACATATTAAAAATGAATGAAAAATTAGACATAGAAGATTTTCTCAAAAAACACGAAAACAATCCTAAAATAGTTACTGGAATTAATGTTTATAAAGTATTAGATATGTATCATTACAGGAAGGCCTTCTGAAAGATACTATGAGATATACTTTATCTTATAATGAAAACATTATCTAAAATAATTCCTTATAACATAGATTACGAAAAAGTTGAAAATGAATTTCCAGAAAAACAGGCTAATCAAAAATTATTAGAAACAACACCATTCTTTGATAAAAAATTATCTTATTAATATTTAATTGCAAAATTAGTATATAAACATATATTAACACAAAGATTTTTTATTCTATTCTCGTTTAATAATGAGCATTTTTAATAAAATAATCTATTTTATAGGTATCTTGGTTTATTTAGTATTTATAATTTTTTCTATATTATTTTTCGATAGTTCACGACGAATTGCTTGAATACTAATTTTTACAGCAATAATAGTAGCATACTACTTTATTTTCATTCATACTATCAAAAAAACAAAAGATAAACATAGAATAGCAACAAAAAGCATATTAGCAATAATTTCTTTAATATGAGTCGTAATATTATTCTTTTTAATTAAACGATGAATTTCTTCATGGCAAGAATATAGAGACAACATAAAACGAGAAGAAGAAATAAAAAAAGAAGCGAAAATAAATGAAGAATTAAATAAAGCAATAAAAGACCTTTCTTACAATCTTTTTAATGATAAAGAAGATTTAGCTACAACTAAAAAAGATTGGAATTGAAAGGAATACTATTTAATGAATTATATCCAAGATAGTTATGAATGATATGCTTCTACATATACCATAAAGAAGTGAAAAATTGCAGAACCTTATATAAAAGACACCTTAGATATTATAAAAAATATATTAATACAAAATTATTGAACCATAAATGAGAATTATATAACTGAACGAAACAATTATACAACAGAAGATAGATTGTATTGATATATATGAATTCTTCATATTATGTTACGTCTTATAAACAATCAACAGAATATCAAAGACTGATTAGATTATCAAAAAATCATAACAACTAAAGACAAAGCTTCTGATGAATATAAAATGAAAACCCAGTATGGAATATTAAATATATTAATAACATTAAGATGATGAATGAAAACTGCTGAGGAAAATAAGTGATATTGAGATGTTTTCAATAAGTTTCCTATGCCTTACTGGTCTGGAAATCCTGATGTTATATTATAGCAAGATATAGCTTTAATATGAATATTATTTTAGTTAATAATATATAAATATTTATCTTAAAAGAACAAATATGGGAAACAATGATTTGTGAGTACGAATTTTTATAGCTATAATATGTGGGGCTCTTTTCGTTAAGTGAACATATTTTTGAGAAAACAACAATATTATAAATAATATAGAAAACTGTCATGAAGTAAAAATTATAGAAGAGCAACGATATAATAAAATTTTAAAGACATATTCATGTTGATATCATACAAATAGTGATTGACAAATTTGATGATGAACTTGTGTATACGCAAAGTTTAAGGACTGAGTATGCTCAAAATTAATTATGTATAATAAAGCTGAATTATATCAAATAGATTGGTGAAATTTTTTAAAAACGTGAGAATCAATCTTAGTAAAAGAAACTAATCCATATGCATTACTATGGGATAAATATTACAACCTTAAAAAAATACAGGAATGATGCAACAGTAGTGGAGAATATATTGACGAAAATTGAAAATGTACACGGGATTTAGATAGGTTTTATGAGAGTATATGAATAAATACTACTTCTTGAGAAAATAAATATTATCTATGATTGGGATATTTTGAGAAAAAGGAATATGAAAAAGCTATTGAATCTTTTAATAAAGCTATTGAAATAAATCCTACATTTACAGATGCCTACTATAACAGAGGAATAACATATCTTATGTTAGATAATGATACATGAGCTCTAGAATCTTTTAATAAAGCTATTGAATTAGATTCTAATTATCTAATTGCGTATTATTATAGACAAATTGTTAAGTATTATCTAAATAATTTTACAGGTTCAATAGAAGATTGTAATAAAATTATAGAAACAAATTCTTGATACGTTTCAGAAGCTTATAAAAATAGAGGACACGCATATATTCAGTTAAGTAAATACAGGGAGGCATGTGAAGATTTTAAAGAGGCTAAAAGATTATGAAACAAAAATGTTGAAGATGACATTAAAACAATATGTAACAATAGTCTTTTATATTAAAATATATATATATTATAAATTATTTAATTTCACTCTTAAATTATCTTTATATTAATACATCCTATTTATAATTAATCATAAAAATGGATACACCACTACAAATGAAATTATTCTACTTTCAAAAATATTTTGAACCACTGCTAAAAAAGGGTGTAAAGTTATCTGAGCATCAGCATATGTGGTTTTATAATAAATGAGAAGAGGCTTCTGACATAAATATATCTAATAAAGATATAGACCACATCCAATTCATTGAAGAAATATGTAATGAACTCTTGAAACAAGATGATAAAAAAATCAAAAGCTTATTAGCTAGTTATTTTCAAGAATACTATATTCAAATAGAAAATATTAAACACATTTCTGCCTTTCAAAATATAAAAGAAAGCAATCTAGTAGAATATATAAATAACCTAAATAATCTTTATAAAGACCTATTTGAAAGTTCTTTTAGGCTTTATTCTTCCATCATTTACTTTTATATTATTTCTTTTTATCCGGCAGTAAGAACAATTCCTCTACCAGAGGAAATCATACCAATTTGGGCATCTGCTAAATATCAGATAATTAAACAAGCAGACAAACTACTATGCAGGAAACCCAACTTCTTTTATTTCTTAGAAGGGTTTGATAATAAATTAAGAAACTTAGGATGAGGACATAATCGCTATCACCTTGATGACGAATGAAATATTGTTTTTGTTGATATAAATAACGAAACGTGAAAAGAAAAAAGTAGAATAATTATGACTATTGAAGAATTTGAATCACAAATAAAATTAGCAGAAAAATCTTGTTTTTTAATCGATTTATGAATTGCTATATTTTATGCAAATAACTCTATAAAATTAGATATTATAAGAACAAAACCATTTCTCAAAAGAGAAATTGAGTCAATTATATGTAGCTCTTGTAAGGATAGTTACCGATTAGATACAAAAGCCAATATTGATAGTGAAAAACAACTAGTATCACTAGAGATAAAATATGCACCAATATATGGATGACTAGAAACTGGTAGACAAATGATGGTAGATGGTCAAGTATTTGATTTAATTCCCAATAAAGAAACATTACCTTGGAAAGAAAATATTCTTGCCATTATTGACAATACAGCTCGCTGTTTCCCTGAGGCAGATATGCACGACATTAACATCAAGGTATATGATGAAAAAAATAATGAAATTTCAACATTATGATTTTCAAAAGAAGAACTCATAATTCTATGTACTAAGACAGAGAGATATGACCCTAAACTCAAATATGGTAGTTTTCCAGATGGAGGGTATGAAGTTGAAATAGAGGCAAGAGTTCCAAGTCAAAATTGAGATAGGATGAAAGAATTTGCCCAAAGAATAAGAACAAAAATAGAAAAATGAACAATATGAGATTGAAAGAATATACGAGAAGACTAACTACTATAATAGTTCGCATTACTATCTCTTATTGTAAAACTATTTCTTTTGCCTCCTAAACTTACCATCTTTACCACGGATTACACAGTAATCAGATACAGGACTCCAAACTTTTCATTTATATTCCCCAAAATCCAAATACTCGAGATTAAGTAGTTGAGACAAATCATAGTCGGGAACTGTACTGAAAAAAGTTCGCAACTCCGTTGCTGTGCTCCGGTTCAAGGGATTCTGTGTTTTTTAATCATCAATAATCTATATGAAAAAAATAAATCGAAAAATCTTTTTTATATTGCTTACAATAAGCAGTTTATCTGTTGTTGCTATTATGCCATATATACTAACTCTACAAAAAGATGTATTAGAGGCAGCACCAATACCACTACCGTTAGTAATATTGATTTCAATACTTCAAAGCACGATACTTTTCGCTATTCTCATATTTTTTTGATTAAAACTATCCGATAAGTTAGGCTTTAAAACACCTATTTTAGAAAAAATTATATCCAAAGAAAAAGCAAATGTTGATATAAAATCAATTATTAAAACATCTATAATTTTAGGCTTTTTAGTGGGCATAATAATAGTTTTGTTAGATTTTTTATTTACCACATCAGGAACAACTATCTCTATATTTCAAAAATCTGTTCCTATTTGGCAAGGATTTTTAGCATCTTTTTATGGTTGAATTAGCGAAGAAATAGTAATGAGATTGTTTTTTATGACAACTATACTTTGGATAGCTAGTAAATTATTAAAAAACAACAACATTATCAAAAACAAAACAATTGTATGGTCAGCAATAATAATTGCTGCGCTTGTATTTTGAGTATGACATTTACCCATAACCGCATCGCTAACAACAGTAACACCATTAGTTATTTTTCGCGCTCTTTTATTAAATGGAATATGATGATTGGTCTTTGGTTGGCTTTATTGGAAAAAAGGATTGGAATCTGCTATTATTGCTCATTTTTCTACAGATATAATAATACAAGTAGTATTACCATTTAGTTTACTTCTATTTTCTTAAAAAAGAATTTTTTTAACAAAACAACATTGTTCAAATATACAATATTTTTTGTATAGAAATTTTTACATACCTCTTACACTTCATCCGTATACTACTCACGCAATAATAATTATTATGCGATTTTATTCTTTTATACTATCAACATGAAAAAATTAGTACTCGCATCATTAATCACAGCAGGGTGATTAGCAGCGGTTTCCACATTTGCTTTCCAAGGGACACCAGGAGTTCAAAATCCAAATCCTATAGATCCTGTAAGACACGAATCAATGCAAAAAGCATTGGAAACAAACAATTACACAGAATGGAAAAAACTTATGGAAGGTAAATGAGTTCTCAACAAAATTACAACTGAAGCTCAATTCAAATCATTTATCGCTATGAGAGATGCTTACGCAAAAGGTGATACAACAACTTACAACAAACTAAAGACAGAACTTTGACTTTGACAAAAAGACTGATCATGACAAAAAAAATGACTAGGAAACGGTCAAAGAAATGGAATGGGAAGAAATAACAAATAATCAAAAAACGACCCCTTAATAAGGGGTCGTTTAATCTAAGACACAAAAACAGAACAAATCTGTTTTTCTTTTGGTGTTTTTGCAAGTCTTATCATTTTATTTTGGACAAGAACCTTTAAATTACCCGCAGATAAACCATAAACTTCTCTACATAAATCAAAGTCTAAAAAATCCAAAAACAGATTTTTGTCCACAATTTCTTGATAAGCCACAAACAAAGAAAATTGACAGTTTTTAATATTTTCAAAATTTTCTTTGTTTGGATAATCCAAAAAAATTTTAATTCTTTCCATTTTTTTAGTTTTTTTAGTTTTTTTTAGTTTCAAAAAAAACTTAAATATTTAAATCCAAATCTCAACTAATTTTTCATCCAATCTTTCAATCTCCATCAAATTCCTCAACTAATCACAGTTATACAAATACCCAATGTCCACAAAATAGGCGCAGCGTAGACAGGATCGACAGCGAGTCTTTTGAGAATAATCCCTACAAAAGCCCAAACTATAACCAATGCATAGACAACATCATATTTTTTCCAAAGACTAATCAAAGCAAGAAGTGCTGCAACAATTATCACAACAATTGTCCAAAAAACATCTGTCATTCACCACATACTCCAGCCAAAATTAACCAAAAAAGTAGAAACGTTTGCTATAGTAGCGACAGAAATTCGTCACAAGTAGACAGAAAATGGAATTTGTAAAAACAGTTTATCTTTCCAATTTCCTAGTTTTTGACCGATGGAAACCTTTTGTGTTATCACAATTAATACAAGCAAAAACAACAACATAATTACTACAGAAAGCAATACTTGTTGATAATGCCATGCAAAAATCCATCCAATATTAGCCATACATGACAAAAGAAACCAGATTCCAATTTTCTTTGTAATCCCAAGACTATTTTTTCTAAATAAATCAACCAATTGCCAAATCACAAACCCCAAAACCAACAAATAAATCAACCCCCAGATAGAAAATGTCATACCAACTGGCACAAAAAGGTTTGGATACAAATCTGATAATTCTCATGTCGACAATCATCAAATAGGCAATGATGTTGCCAAATAATTTACAACAACCACAGCAACAAAAGCAACCAAATTAGAAATTCCCAAAAATGATAACCAAAAGTTTTTTTCTGATTTTGCTTTCATAGTTACAAAAAAGAAAGTAAAAAAACATACAACCAATGTACTTTGTTTTAAACAAAAATCAATTGTATTTTATACTATTTTACATATATACAAAAAATAAAATCTGAATTTAATTCTTATTTAAATGTTATGAAAAACTACATCATTATTTCCATATTTGGGTTATCTATCATTTTGGTTTGATGTACAAAAATCACAATAAGTCCTACTGAAGAAACTGAAATCAAAAAAGAAGTTATTGTAGAAGAACCAGAAACTCAAATAGACATGAGCAACAAACAACAAGTTATCGATTATACAATCAAAGCACTCAAAGAAAAAAATATAGATAATCTAGAAAAAGTTACTAGCAAGGAATGAATACGTTTTTCTCCTTATAGTTATATAGACAAAGATATTCATATTACCCTCCAAAAAGAAGAACTCAAAGATGCTTTCGAATCAGAAACACAATATGTACGATGATCAGAAGATTGAACCGGCGACCCTATTTTGATGACATTCAAAAATTATCTAAAAAGATATGTCTATGATGTAGATTTCCAACAGATGTCAGAAAGATTTTATGACAAAAACTTTCAAAGAGGAAATTCTATAAACAATATAGAAGATATTTATACATGAGCTTCAACTATAGAGTTCTTTGTACCAGGTATAAATCCAGAATATGAATGAATGGATCGAAGATGATTAACACTAGTTTTACAACAAGAAGATAGTGAACGAAAAATCAGAGCAATTATCCATAATGAATGGACTATATAAACAACAAATCTATTCAAGATGCAAGAAAAAAAATAAGATAAAATCCACAGCACCTACGCCACAGCTTCTGTGGTTTTTTTCTTTTTGTCGATAAATGTTTTGATAAATCCATAAATAAGTTTTGAAACATCTTCGACTTGAGAAACAAGATCATCACAAGTTGATTGATCGATTTCTTGGATATCTTTTGCTACCAAAAGCAAAGTACGAACCTCCGCTGATTTTGATTTAGCAAGATAAAGAAATTCTTTGAATTCACCTTGAGATCGTCTTTCAAAACCAGCAGCAATAGCAGAAGGCACACTAAGTGCAGCTTTGATAATTTCATATTTCAAGGTAATATCATCATTACTACCAAGCGTAGTAATAGCTGTCACAGCCAAAGCTTGAGCTTTTTGCCAAGCAAGAATATCAGTAAAATCTTTGATAAGCATGAGAAAAATATTTAATAAATAAAGATCTTGCATCTTGAATAGATAAGTTACTATACATTGTCATTCCCGCTTTGTTGCGAAGCTGGGGCGGGAATCCAAAAGCATTACTCCGAGTCCACAAAAAAAGTCCTATTTCTATACTGCAAAGACTCTGCCAAACACGGAATATCAACTTTTTCCTTTCCTTCCATATCAGCAATAGTCCTAGCAAGTTTAATAATTCTATGAATTACTCTTGGCGAAAGAGTAAGTTTATAAGCAGCTTCCTTGAGAAAATCCGTACACGCGGATTCCAACGGCACAAACTCAGATAAATGCTGCGATTTCATATGAGCGTTTGCTGTCAATCAAAGTCATTGAAATCTTTTTTGCTGATAACTTCGAGCAGACAAAACCTTTTTTCTAAGATTTGCCGAAGTTTCCTCCAAGTTATCGTCCAATAAATTATCAACTGGCGTTCTTGGTATTTCCAAAATCATATCAATTCTATCCAAAAGTGGTCCAGATATTTTACTTTGATATCTTTTGATATCCGCAAATGAACAAATACACTGTTTATCTTTGTCTTTATAATATCCACATTTACAAGGATTCATCGACGCTACAAACATAAAATTTGCAGGATATTGGATACTTCCCGACACTCTGGAAATATTGATAACACTATCTTCCAATGGCTGTCTAAGTACTTCCAAAACTTCTCTCGGAAACTCAGTCAATTCATCAAAAAACAAAATTCCCTTATGTGCCAAACTTACTTCTCCTGGCGTCAACGCAGCACCTCAACCGACAATAGAAATCTTAGAAGCCGTATGATGAATTTGCCTATACGGTCTTTGCAAAATCAATGGCTGATCTTTGTGTAATTTTCATACAACAGAATAAATCTGACTTACTTCCAATATTTCTTCAAATGACAAAGGTGGTAATATTCATTGGATTGCCTTACTCAACAATGTCTTTCCACTTCCTGGAGCTCCAACCAACAACAGGTTGTGAAATCCTGCTGCAGCAATAGCCAACGCTCTCTTGGCAAAAAGCAGTCCTTTGATATGCTGGAAATCAACCGTCCCAGAAGCTCCATAATCAAGATCTGGAAGTTGTTTTGGTTTATTTACCGCTTCGATCTCCTTGCCATACAAAAAAAATTCCAAAATTTGTTGGAAATGATTGAGCGGATATAATGTTATTCCAGGAATATATTCTAGCTCATATATATTTTCTGCTGGAATAAAAAATGTCGTATATCCACGTTTCACTGCATCTATCACGCAAGGCAAAAGTCAGCTAACCGGTTTCAAAAATCAATCAAGTCCAAGCTCTCCAAAAAACAAAGATTCTCCAAAAAATCTTGGGACAAAAACATTATCCTCGAATATAAGAAACAAAAGTGCTACTGCCATCGGCAGGTCAAAACTTGTCCCAACCTTTTTGATATCCGAAGGCGCCAAGTTCAAGATAAACTTTTTATTGGGAATCGTAATCCCGACATTTCTAAACGTCGCCCTAATCCTTTCTTTGGATTCTTTGATAGCCGCATCAGGCAGTCAAATAATTTCAATAGAAGGAATAGAATTATTTGCATCTGCTTCCACCACAATTTCATATCCTTGAAGCCCCAGATGCGTATAAGTTCTGATTTTTTGAATCATCAGAAAAGTATAATAAATTAAAGTTTATAATTTATAATTAAGTACTAAATTAGTTATCTCTTTGTCCCTGTGAGCCTGTCGAAAAGGATGTCTAAAAAAACAAAAAATCACAAGAATAAGCGAAAGAAACTGGGGAGGTAAACCTCCCCAAAACCCTATTACCGAGGAAGTAATTCCAAAAAATTATAATAACTATTGGAATTATTTTTCATGGCACAATAAAAATCCCAAAGATCCATATATTTTACATTTTTATCAAACGATCCTCGATCGGGATCCAATGAATCAGTAAAATAAATTTTGGAACCTACAACACCTTTTTTCCAATATATGCTATACACAGTTACATAATGAGTATATCTTCCAGACATAGCAATAGTCACAAAAGGAGCTCGATTCACATAAAGCAAAAGCATCATCTGTTTAAAAACAGCTAAACAATCAGTTGTACTCTTTTGCAAACTAATGGTTCTGGCTTTTACAATATTTCTATCAACAGTATTGGCATAATCTCTGAGTTTTGTGATAAGTTTTGAACCACCACATCCATTTTTGACAACATATACTTGGTTGACTGTCACAGGATATGTTCTACCACAAACCGCAGCAATATTTCCAGTACAAATTACATACGATGTCCAAGAACAACTATAACCATCTGGTTGTCGAACATGACGATACCCCCACTTATAATTGTCATAACATCGAAAAGCATAATTAGGTATAGACCAAACAGAAACAGCATTGCTAATCAAATTGTACATAGCATCGCCACTTTTTAAAATGTTTGTTTCAGGTCCGTTTTCATAATCCAACACATTTTCTTTGAAGAACTGATCATCTTCTGGCACATACTCTCCCAAAGGTTTGGGCCGATCTTCATCAGACAAAACATCATCAATAAGATTCTGATTTTCATCGATAATAATATCGTCTTTTTCACATCCTGCTACAAACATAGCAACAATTCCTACCACCAATAAAACAACAATTTTTGTTTTCATAAGCTTTAGTTTTTAAGTTAAACAATTTGTTTTCTTTTTATTTTTCGCTCTTTCATGAAAGCACTGGAATTTTACAAATCCAAAAAAAGAAAAAAACTGACAAAAGTAGGACAAAAAGTTTGACTAGATTCTAACTGGTTTTTTCTTGGGATATTTTCTACAAACCTTTAAAAAAATGATTTTGGATATGTTGCAAATCACCCCGCGCGAAATGTAATGTAGATGCGGGGCTGACAAAAGTAGGATAAAAAGTTTGATTAGATAATAACTGGGTTTTTGGTATTTTTTCTTGAGTTGTTTTTTAATCACATTTTTTCTGTCATTCTCATGAAGGTTGTCATTCCTGAAAGTTGTCATTCGCATAAACCTAGGGACGGGACGGAATTTACGATAATCCAGAATCCCACATTTTATCTTATCAACTCCTTAAAAATTAGTATTCCCATAAAGGTTGTCATTCCCATGAAAATGGGAATCTTAGCTAAAAACCCATACCACGCCACAAATCCACCAAAAAACAATCCAACCTATCTCCCAAAGCCCAAATTTTTGACAAAAAAGATGTTTTCCTGTATAATTGATTTGATAAAATTTATTTTTTACTCAATCACTATGAAAAAACTAACACGCTTATTTTCTCTAGTTACATCTTTTGTATTACTTTTTAGTAGTTTCTGATCAGCATGGCAAGCAACAATAGATACTTCTTTTTGAGATTGAGAAACAACTGATTTTTTCAATATTTGAAGTGGGTTTTTTAATAGAGTAAAGGCTCTTGCTGTTCAAGATGATGGAAAAATTATTGTTGGTTGAAGCTTTAGTCTTTATGATGGAGAAGAAATAAGACATATAACAAGATTAAATCCTGATGGATCTAGAGATGTTTTATTTATGACAGGTATTGGTTTTGAAGATCAATATTATGGGTACAATGTAGAAACTTTGGAGCTACAAGATGATGGAAAAATTATTGTTGGTTGAAGCTTTACTTCGTATAATTGACAAGAAGCAAACAATATTATTAGGTTAAATAATGATGGGTCTATAGACAATTCTTTTATAATATGAAGTGGTTTTAACTCATCAAATAATGGATCCGTTAGAAAAATAATACTACAAGATGATGGAAAAATTTTGGTTTGATGAAATTTTACTTCTTACAATGGAATTTCTGTAAATTGATTAGTTAGATTAAATTTTGATGGTTCTATAGATTCTTCTTTCAATGTTTGAGAAACATTTAATAATGTTTTCTGATATCCCGATTTAAATACAATTACAATACAAAATGACTGAAAAATTTTAATTGGTTGAAAATTTGAAACCCCTATTAATTATTATTATTGTATAAATAGGAATCAAGAAGAACAACCACAACATACAACAGAAGAAAGTTGTTTATCAGCAGGTTATTGTTATAACAAAGATTGATTTATTGAATGAGAAACAGAACAAAGTTGTATAGATAATTGAAACAAGCGAGAAAATTTAGGCTTTAATTGGGTGCAATCAGTAATAAATAATATAGCAAGATTAAATATTGATTGATCTATTGATGAATCATTCTTGCCAAAAAATAATTTATATAAAGTAAATGATATAAACATACAAAACAATGGGAAAATTATTGTTTGATGATTTAATGAAACAAATATGGCCGCGTTTAACCCATTTTCTGTTTTTGCAGATATAGCGCAGAATTCCAATATATTTAGATTAAACCAAGATTGATCGATAGACAATTCTTTTGTTACCTGAGAATGATTTCTCAAGTGATACAGCACAGCTATCATAAATAAAACAATAATTCAATTTGATTGAAAAATCATTGTCATATGAGATTTTTCTACATACAACTGACAATGAGCTAGTTCAATAGCAAGACTAAATTCTGATTGATCTTTTGACCCTTATTTCAATATTTGAAATTGATTTGTTAAAAGTAGTAGATGAAATTGAATAGCTTACGATATAAAACCAACAAATGATTGATGATTTATAGTTGGCGGTGAATTTGCTTTTTACGACAAAAACGAAGCAAACAATATCATCAAATTAAATCCTGATTGATCAAATAATACAAATTTAAACAACAATGACATAAAATGATTTAACAGTGCTGTATATGAAATAAAAACACAAGAAGATGGAAAAACGATCATTGGTTGAGGGTTTTCTTCTTACAATTGACAAACTGCAAATTGACTCATAAGACTAAATTCTAACTGATCTATAGACAATTCTTTTGATATTTGAGATGGCTTTGGTGGTTGAAAAAACACAGCTTCTATATCTACAATATGAATACAAAACGATAACAAAATTTTAGTTGGTGGGTTTTTCAACAATTACAACTGACAAAGCGCAAATTGACTCATAAGACTAAATTCTAACTGATCGATAGACAATTCTTTTGATATTTGAGATGGCTTTGATGATTGATATTGATATGCATATATAACAACCATAGAAATACAAGATGATGGAAAAATTTTGGTTGGTTGAGAATTTTCTTCTTACAATTGACAAAGCGCAAATTGACTAATAAGACTAAATTCTAACTGATCTATAGACAATTCTTTTGATATTTGAGATGGCTTTAATGATTGATTTTGAGATGCATATATAATGACAACAAACATACAAGATGATGGGAAAATTTTAGTTGGTGGATTTTTTAATAACTACAACTGACAAACTGCAAATTGACTCATAAGATTAAATCCTGATTGAACTATAGATTCTTCTTTTAATGTTTGACTTGGGTTTGATGACTCTGTCCAATCAATAGCAATACAAGATGATGGGAAATTTTTAGTTGGTGGGTTTTTTAATGATTACAACTGACAAACTGCAAATTGACTCATAAGACTAAATTCTAATTGAACTATAGATAATTCTTTTGATGTTTGAGTTGGTTTTGATGATTGATATTGAGATGGATATATAATGACAACAAACATACAAGATGATGGGAAAATTTTGGTTGGTTGACGATTTACTAGTTATAACAGATATTACACAAACAACATTTTAAGATTGAATCCTGATTGATCTATAGACAACTCTTTTGATGTTTGAAATGGATTTAATAATGAAGTATATAAAGTTGAAATATGAAAAGAATGATGAATTTTAATTTGATGATATTTCACTTTTTACAACAAAGAACCAACAAATTACATAGCATCATTGATCTGAAATATTCCTGTTTATTTACCAAACTCAAACGAATTATTAGATATAAAAGACGAATTCAGCAAAAAAGGTTATAAATATCAAAATATTGATTTTTGGGGAGATACATTTTTTTGAGATTCAAAAATATCTCTAAAAGAAACTAACTGAAAAATATTTAGAAGTTTGAACATAATTACAGATGCAGGACTGCTGTCTTTACCAGAAAATTTACAATTTAAAAAAGCTGATAATTCTAATTATATATGAAACATATATCCTCCTATTAGCCATTTAATTTCAACTGTAAACAATAAACCAGTCATATCAGCCATTTCTGTAGGAAACAAAAACGAATCTCTTTATTTAACAAATTGAACAGCTAATTTAGCAATACCTGTTTCTTGATACAATAGTTGAGACCGTGTTTCTATCTATTCATCTCAAGACAACATAAATTGGAATTTTGAAAAAAACTGAATAATTTCTGAACTAGAAGGACAAAATGTTGTTTCTTTTGCTACCAACCATTTTACTTATTTTGCTATAACAGAAAATGTAGAATGATCTTTTACTATAAATAATGATGCTTCTACAACAGCATCTACAGAAGTTACTTTAAATATTGATGCTCCTGGTGCTACGCAAATGAGATTCTCTAACAATTGAACTAACCGATCTGGTTGGGTTGCTTATTCAACAACATATCCTTGGACATTATCTGAGGGATATGAAAATAAAACAGTTTATGCTCAATTTGATATTGGCTGAGAAATATTTGATGTTTCTGACACAATTGAATATACCAACCTTCTTCCTTGACAAATGTGAGGTAATATAACCCTCACCATCACATGATGAATCACACAATGTGTCTACGGAACTTCTCTAAACCTTTGATCTCAAGATGGTAACCTATGAACAGAAGGTTATATCTTCTCTGGAGATTTTTCTCCAGCCAATCGATACTGTGCTGATTATAAATGATTATCTGGGTGGGTATTTACCATACAAACTACTGATCTAATAAACGAAAATTGAGGAGTTATTTCTGGGTCCAACGTGTTTATCTCTCATGATGTTCCTGTTGTTCAAGGACATGATTCTTGTACAGGTCATAACTGAGATGAAACTCAATTTTACGGCAGTCCACTTTCTTTGATAGAAAAAGCAGAGGTAGCAAATAATGATAAAATATGTAAAGTTGATATATCAAATGTTAAGTTGAAAGTAGATGTACCAGCTTATCAAGCTCCTGGTAATTATATTGGTACTCTTACTATTACTTTGCCAAATGGATTTGATTGATAAAAAGATTATCCAATTACACATATAAAAAAGAGCCAATTGGCTCTTTTTTTATTCTTCAACGGAAAACTTTTTTCCTACATGTTTAATACCATAAAACACAAGCATCGACTCAATTCCTACATACAAAAGCAACAAAAAGAAAATCAATTCCCCTGCCAATCAAGATTTCAAAAGCAAGAAAACATTTATCAAAAAAGACATAATACTAGCAACAATCCAATACCAATAATCTTTATGAGTAAAAAACTTTTTATAATTATCAGGCAAAACAAACAATCAAATACTTGTTACAATATTCCAAATAACAGACCACAAAACAATAGACTGAATATTTGATTCAAAATAAGAAAACAAACTTACATATACAGCAAAATTAATAACCAGAAACAAAAAAAGGTTTTGAAAAAAACTAGTATATTCTATTCTCTTAAGCAACAAAACATTTCATACAAAAATAGAAATAACAATCCAATAAAATAGATGATGAAATCATCAAACATCTGACCAGTTAACAACAAAAGATCAAAACAAAACAATAACAACCAAAACATTTAAAGCCTCCAAAACATATCTAAAATTTTGAGGCATATCTACAACAAAATCATACATTTTAGCCAAGAAATCATTGGAAAAAAAAGCTTTGTTTGTAACCTTTTCTCAAGCTAATATACGTCTAACAGAAATACGACCACGATTAATAGGTTTTTTTTGAACAAACCACCAAAGCCCCAAATACAAAAACATCAAAACAACACTAACTATAGACAATGCAGCTGATATAGAATAAACCCAAGAAACAACTAACGTAGACAACAAGAGCAATCAGCTTACAAACAAAGTATATAAATAATCTTTCTCTACTTCTATCCAATTTCAAACAATAAATTTCAAAAATCATACAAATCAGAATTGAAATGACAGCAAAATCAATATCAATGAAATCCAATTATTTAAAGGCAGCACAAACAAACATGTCAATATCAAAAAGAAAAAAGTTATATAATATCAAAATTGAAATATTTTTTTACCATCCTCATAAACAAATAGATAAGACAAAATCAAAAACAAAGCATTACCAACCAATATCCAAAGCAATGACAAAGGAAATTTAATACCAACAAAAGACAATATCCCAAAAACCGCCAATAAAATTATTGACCAAGCTATATGTAAACTATATCTACTAAGCTCCAGTTTAGAAAAAGAAACTGGGGTTTTGAGTGCAACATACGCAAATCATCCTACCAAAAAAAACAAAGGAAATAAAGCAAAAAACCAAAGCCCCAAAAAATAGAAATACAAGACAAAAGAAACCAAAACAATTAGAGCAAGTAGAAAAAACATAATAAAATAATCAGACTAAGATAAAGCAAATGTGTTTTTCAAAATAGGAATACTAACAAAGTATATAATCATTATTGAAATCAAAAGAATTCAAACAATCAAAGGGTTTTTCGATTTTATATAAGAAGACAGAAAAGCAAGAACTCACAAAAATCACAAAGAAAAAAATGAATAATAAATAGATATCAACCAGTCCGTAGAAGAAATCAATGTAAAATAGACAATACTTATTCACAAAAAAACCAAAATCAGAATTATTCATATTTGCAGAAAATCAAATATCCTATACACATAAAACAATAAATTTCTAAATAACTGTAAAAAATCTTTTTTGAGAAACATCAAATATATCAAAACATCTCAGAGAGCAACATAATCTTTTCTTTTTATTGAAACATTTCAACCAAACATTTGTTGCTGTTGAACTTTTTCGAGTATTGAAACCTGTCTTTCTAGATCAACCTTTGTAACACAAGTTCACTCAAACAAACCCTGAGAAGAATCTTCCAATGAGATAAAATATTCTTCTTCTATACGATCAACTATTGAAAAAAGCTCTTGCAACATATCTCTTATTTTTTCATAATTTGTTCACATTCTAAGTTTTTTTAGTTCATCAACTTTTTCTTTTATTGTTCTAAGATCTTTTGCTGACACGAAAGCTCATTTATCTACAAGCAAAGAATTAACTTTTTCCAAAGACCATGCTATTACCTGTTTTGCTTTTTCCAATCATTCATCTTGATAATATATTTTTTTTTCAGCATCTTCTTTTTTCTTTGTATCTTCTTTTTCTGATTTTTGAGAATCATCTAATTCTCTTTTACAAATATCAAGTACTTTTTTTATTTGTTCTGGCGTTTGTGGTTCTACAAAATAATTTCAATCAACAACTTCAAATCATAATCATAAAAAAAGCAAAAAAAACGTTTTCAATGTAAATTCCTTTGTTCAAACAATACGAATTTCCTGTCAATCAAAAGATAAATTAACAAAAACTGGTCAAAAAGAAGCGATATCTGATTTGTAATCACTTAATCAAAGAAGAACCAATCATGATTTCTCAACAAATTTTCTTGCAAACAAAGGAGATTCTGTATCCAAAAGAAATTGAATATTTTGAGGTTTTTTTGTCTCTTTATTATCTTGTTTTATGGTATTTACAACAAAAGTCATTACAAAAAAATGAGGTATAAATTGGGTTATATCAACACCGTTTTGTTTTTATATTGAAAATTTCAAAAAAATCAATATATAAGGGCGCTAAAAATTTAGTTATTAACAAGCAATTATGAAAAACTTTCTTTTTTGATTAATTTTTGGATGAATTATTGTGTTTTGATTCTTTTTTGTAAAAGAAAACCCAGGAAACACTTATGTTGTAAAAGGACAAACTCTAATCAACAATCTCCTCAAAAAAACAACATCAATATGAATAGCCAATCCAGCATCAAATTATTGTGTAGAAAACAATTGAATACTTGAGATCAAAGATGAAGCTGAAGGACAAATAGGTATATGCGTTTTCCCAGATTGATCTTCTTGTGAAGAACGAGCTTTTTTTAGATGAGAATGTAGCCCTGGAATTATAAACAATCATGAAACAAACAATGAAATTCAAGACCCAATAGATGAAAACCAAACAAACGAAAAAATCTTTTGTACAGAAGAACAAAAAGCTGCGGAAATTTGTACAATGGAATATATGCCAGTTTGTTGATCTGACTGACAAACATATTGAAATAAGTGTAGTGCATGTAGCCAATGACTAGACTATTATACGAACTGAGAATGTGTTTCACAAAAAATAATAGATGAAAACCAATGTCCACAATATATGCCACCAAACCCAGATTTTTGTCCAGACTGAATTATTCAAGATCAGTGAACAGACGAAAACTGATGTCAACTACCTCCAGCATGTATAACAAACGAATAATCTTTACTCAATAACAACCCTTTTATGGAACAAATTATTGGAAACTCAATCTTGGATAAATATTTTGATGAGCATACAATGTCTCTTCACCTCAAAGAAAACAGTAAAATTGTACAAAAAAAATGATCTCCAGGAAATCGAAAACCCATAGTAAACGAAGAAATTATAAGCAAACAAGATTTAACAAAACTCATCGACACAATATATCAAGAAGTCTCAGAAAGAGATGATGGTTTTTTGGAAATAGATAGGAAACTATCAAAAGTTGTCCAAATTTGACCATATAGAGTAGTTATTGTATATCCACCACTATCAGACTGATTAGAAATGACTGTTGTAAAACCTATTGTAAAATTAAACATAGAAGATTACAAACTAAGTCCAGAAACGTTTGACCTTCTAAAAAACAAAGCCAAATGAATATTGGTTTCATGAGCACCAGGAAGTGGAAAAACAACTTTTGCTCAAGCACTTATTGATGTATACCACAAAGAACATAAAATTATAAAAACAATAGAATCTCCACGTGATCTTCAACTCTCAGATGATATTGTACAATATAGTTTCACATACTGAACCCACGATGAAGTAAGGGATATTTTGCTTTTATCAAGACCTGATTATACAGTATATGATGAATTAAGAAACAAATCTGATTTTGATCTATATAAAGACCTGAGATTGACTGGAATTTGATTGGTTGGAGTGATTCACGCAACAAAACCCGTTGATAGTATCCAAAGATTTTTGGGTACAATTGAAATGGGTATAATTCCTCAAGTTATAGATACAGTTATTTATATAGAAAAATGAGAAATACAAGAAATATATAATCTTACACTAACTGTCAAAGTTCCTGAATGAATGATGTCAGAAGAATTAGCTCGTCCTGTAATTGTAATAACAAGTTTTCTAACAAAAAATGTAGAATATGAAATATATACTTTTTGAGAACAAATTGTAGTAATGCCAGTTTGAGATAACCATGAAAATTGATGAGCAACACCTCATCCAGCAAGATCTGCTAGACAAAATGCTGTATCTGAATATGCAAAACAAGCAATTGTCCAGAAATTAAACAAACACCTTTCTTGCGATTTTTTTACAAGAGTAAAGGGCACAAGCATAGATCTATATATACCAGAAAGCTATAAATGACGTGTTATAGGAAAATGATGAGCTGCAATAAATGATTTAGAAAAAAGCATTGGATTGAATATAAATATAAAATCTTTTGAAGACCTTCCCCTATTGGACGAACAAGTTGATATAATGGAATCTAAATGACGTCTAGACATTGCTTTTCCAAAAGAATTTGCAGAAAAAACGGTTCAAATGTTAATTTGAGATGAAGTAATAAAACTAGAAACTGATTCAAACGGAATATCATCAATAAAAAACAAACCACTTATAAAAACAATTCAAAAAAGAGGTTTTGTGATAATTGATGAAAAGAAACTATAAAAATTTTTGTGCTAAGCACCAAAACCTTTTAACATATAAATATAAAAATCGATAATGACTAATTTTCATTTCTGAAAAGTAATAGCCGGAGTAAGTCCAACATTAGCAAAAGAAACTGTTCTTTCAAAAATAATCAACATGGTTGATGTTTTCAAAATCAGCTTATGATGATGATTTGACGACAACAACAAAAAATATATTGATACTCTTATGAAACTAGATAACAGCAAAACTATTATGTTAGAAACTAGATGAAACGATATAAGAGTTAAAAATGTTGTTGATATCAAAGTCAAAGACAAACAGAAAATAGAAATAGAATATTCTGAATACGCACAAGAACATGAAGACAAAATTTTTGTAGACGCTACTTTTCTTTCAGAATTAAAGTCAAACCAAGAAATTGTTTTTGAACAAAGTTGAGTGAAAATGAAAGCAAAAGAGATCAAAGAAGATTTAATAGTTTGTGAAGTCACCCAATGATGAGAAATTATACAATATGATAGGGTTTTTTTTCCAAAATTTGAGGCAGAAATACCTTTTTTATGAGAAAGAGAAAAAAAAGACATTTTACGATGATTAGAATATTGAACACATATTATTGCTGCATCTCTAACAAATTCCAAAGACAACATATTTGAGCTTAGAGAATTTCTTGCAAGCCAAAACAGTGAAAAAATGAAAGTTTTTGCAAAAATAGAAACAGAAACAGCCTTAGAAAACATAAACGAACTTATAGAAGTTTCTGATTGAATTATATTGGTAAAAGAAAAATTAAACAATCTTTTAGACGAAAAGTTAGAAAACAATATATTCAAAAAATGTAAACAAGAATGAAAACCTCTTGCTATAACATTTTGATTAACACAAAAAAAGAACAATAAATGAACAACAATTAGCGAGCAAGAAATCAAAAAATATTGTTGATTACAGTTAGATTGTTATATGTTAAATACTCTTTTGAAAGAAGAAGACACGTTAAACATGATAACAGACATTTCTGAAACATTAGAAAAAAACGAACTTTGTATTCCTTCAGAGAGTTTATGAGAGTTTTACAAAGAAAATGAAGACTTTTTAGTTAGAGATTATATTATTTACAATGCATACAGAATCACAAAAGAAGTTAGCGTAAAAGCTATTGTTTCTTATACAGAAAATTGATACACATCAGCCAGGTTATCTTCTCTAAAACCACAAGTTCCACTTATAGCATTCACCAAAGTTGATGAAACATATAGATATATAAATATGCTTTGGGGAGTTAGATGATATAAAATTTCTCAATCATTTAACTATGAAAACCTCAAAAGAGTCGGTAAAGAAATGATTAGAATAATTTTCAAGTGAAACATTTCATTGGATGACAAAATTATCATTGTACAAGCAAACGAAATCATTAAAGATGAAAAAACAGGAATGATTAACTGAGTAGAATTATATAAATTCAAAAATATTTAATTCTGATTTTTTATTTATTATCAATAAAAAATGGATCTTCGTGTTTATAATTGAGAAAGATTTGATAGAAATAAACGATGGTATGTTTTCTTTGCTTTAGTTTTGATAACAATTATTTGATTATCTCTTTGGAAACAGAATTTTGTATGAGTTATCGTACTGTTTTTTATTGTTGGAGCCTATTTTTATTATAGCATAATTTCAAACCAAACAATATCATTAAAAATAGACAAACAACACATTACAATAAACAATAAAATCTATTTACGGTGACACTTTAAATCATACAGCATAGAAATAGATAAAAGAAATCAACAAATAAAAAATCTAGTTCTAATTACAGAAAAATGACATACAATATACACAATTAATGACAAAAAAGAAAAAACGAAAGATTTTCTAGTTGAACTAAACAACTTCTTACCATTGGTTTGAGAATATGAACAACCTTCATTAGAAAAATTAGCAAGAATTTTAAAATTATAATTTCTCATGTCCTCTAGACTTGTAATAAAAGATGCAGCTCGACAACTGATTTGAAGAGTTATTAGTGCGCTTTTTGGGTTTATTACAATCAAAATAATTACACCATATCTTGGTCCTTTAAGATATGGAGATTATTCTACTATTTTAAAATATTTTGCAATCTGGACAGCTTTAGCAGATTTATGATTATATGTTTTAGCAGTCAAAAGACTTTGAGAAATCAAAGACAAAAACAAAGACCCAGAACACAAAGAACTCAAAGAAGAATATGGAAAGTTTGTATGAACGAGGCTAATTATTATGTCAGTAATTTATGTTATTGCAATACTTGTGGCATATCTTTTACCAGCATATACAAGTAATCCATATATTGTTCGATGACTTCCTTTGGGTATGATTTTTTCTGCAAGTTTTATGTTTGCTGGGATTCAACAACTTCCTTT